>Ga0308162_1000494_pt1 | contig 40698 bp, 26 predicted proteins | sample PhySR2_FD_201370 | JGI IMG/M metagenome (GOLD analysis project Ga0308162, IMG submission 201370) | Phyllosphere microbial communities from UC Gill Tract Community Farm, Albany, California, United States - DLSLS.R2 | ecosystem: Host-associated > Plants > Phyllosphere > Unclassified | place: USA... | reverse complement strand
TTTTTATCGCTGCCTGTTCGTCGCAGCTGTACCAGCGTAGAGAATTGTTGATGCTGCGGTGGGTGCAGCGGACCTTGCCCTCCTTTTCCAGCGCCAGCAGCAGGGTGCGGGTGGTATAAATGTTTTCGCCGCATTTATCCGCCAGCTCGCGCGTCTTCGGCCACTGCTCCGGCGGGGGATGCAGGCCCCCGGCCCCTTCCACAAGATCCCGGCACAATCCCCGCAACACATCCAGCATCAGCGATTTTCTACTTTCAAACGTTTTCGGCACCTTGGCCATAGCATTCCTCCTGAGTGGTTACTGCTGAGCCCCCGTTCATGACTGCACGTCAGTGATGCGCAGGGGCATAAATCACGGCGGCGTCCGCGCAAACAACGTTGTTCCGATAAAATAGACCTGGCGCTGTCTATCACCGCGCGAATGAATATTTATTAATGAATCCAACCTTTGCCGATAAAATGTCATGCATTATTCCTCGGATTTTTCACTAGGATTTTTCTGTGCAATTTTTTTCATGGTTATCATGATATGAAGATGTTTAAACAATCCCATAACGAACCGCGAATACATAATTACCAACATTGTCAACGCATGCGCCTTACATCTGCTAAATGCATTAATCGCAGTAATCATTCCATCGTTCATCCTTTGATTATCACTTAGGTCATTATTATGTAATGCCTACGGCATCACCTGCCCTTTTCTGGTTAATCACAATGGGTTAAATAACATAAGCGCGTCCAAAAAATAGCATCTGATAAGAATAATCTTCCCACTGCCTTGTTGTTATTTTTTTGTTAACGACTCTTCGACAAACCATCGACAACCCGGGAATAGGCGGTGGAACACCATAGGGACAACTAACCACACAAAATCATACAAAACAAATGCTTATGTTTTTCATTTTGTTTCATAAAGAAAATTCTTCAATGTTCGTCAAAGCGTAATATTAGCAAAGCGATATTGCGCATTGTAGGGCAACCGCTATTACAGTCGATCTAATATCTCGCATAACCTTATTTATGCAGTCATTTATTCTGGATAATATTTACATACGATCTATTGGTTTTTGATCTTATATTTAACTTTTTCCTTTTGGTTTTATATTCTGAATTTGAGTTATTTCAACAAAATCTATTTCCAAGCAATGCTATTGTTTGCAAGAATATTCCCAGCAAAACGCCATACCGATATTCGGGTTTTAAAATCAAATAAAACCGACCAAACATCACATAACCATTTCGTTATTAAAAGCAAATAACGAAAAGTGTGCGTATTGCCCAAAGCAAAAGGATCTGGCTCCCATCGCAGTGCGGCTAACAGGGCGTTGCTGCTCTGCGGGGATTTAGGTGTGCTTTTCTTTTTATTTAAATACTCTCTACAGGAACCTGAGAAATGAAACTGAATAAATTAATGCTGGCGACCGCCATTGCTTTTTCTACCGCCTCCGTTGCACATGCGGCGCCGACCCCGAACCAGGGCAGCGGCACCGTGACCTTTAGCGGTGAAATTATCGATGCGCCTTGCAGCATCACGCCGGACTCCGTCGATCAAACCGTCCCGATGGGCCAGATCAGCAGCCGCATCCTGGCCAAAGAAGGCAAATCCAGCGCCGAACCCTTCAGCATTGAGCTGAAAGACTGCGCGCTCAACACCATGAAAAACGTCAAGGTGACCTTCACCGGCACGCCGGATGCCGTCAACAGCAAATTGCTGGCGCTGAGCGGTTCCGCCAGCGGCGCGGGCATCGTGATTTACGACCAGCTGCACGCCAAGGAAGTTGAGCTGGGCACCGCAACGGACGGCCAGGGCCTGAACGAAGGCAACAACGCCCTGAAATTCGCCGCATACCTGCAAGGTAACAGCGCTTCCGGCGCCGTCGTGCCGGGCCAGTTCACCAGCGTGGCGAACTTTACCCTGGCTTATCAGTAAGCCTCGTTGGGGATGCCGGCGCGGGCATCCCCATGCTTAACGACGCCGGCTCCGGCAAAGGAACCGATCTCGACAGGGAGAAGCCAGCATGAACATCCATTGGCGAGGCGCATTGCTGATCGCGCTCAGCATCGGCAGCGCTAGCGCCACGGCGAAAACTCAGGGCCACGGCAAAGTCAGCCTGGGCGGCGAAATCGTCGAAACGCCGTGCAACATCGCCGGCGACAGTTTGGATCAAACCGTTGATTTCGGGCTGGTTTCAATGAGCGACGCCGGGCGAGATGCCCAGCCGAGCCTCATCGGCAGCCGCCGCCACTTCGCCATCAGGTTGGTGAACTGCGAACTGGCCAGCCAGATAAAGCCCGATTTTATTTATCGCGCGGCCAACCTCACCTTCAGCGGCATCGCGGATAGCCAAGATCCGCAATGGCTCGCCGTCCATGGCGAGGCGCGCGGCATGGCTATCGAGTTGCTGACCGACGCCGGCACCCCGATCCCGCTCGGCAGCACGACGGCGGATTATCTGATCGTTGCTGGCGATAACACGCTGCGCTTTGGCGCCCAGCTGCGCATTCACCCCGACAGGGCACGGGCGGGCGGTTTCAGCTCATTGGCCAAATTCACCCTGTCTTATCTGTAGCCGGTTTTCGTTAGGAACGCTGTACAGCATTACGTATTCAGGTCTTACGGGATGACCTGCTATTAGGCGCGGATTTGCCATGAGTGATCATTCTATGACGTCTTTACTGACAATAAAAAAAACGCCCATCATCGTCATTCTCTCTGTTCTCTGGGCAAAACCGGTCTTTTCCGCCACGGAATTCAATACCGACGTGTTGGATATTGGCGAACGCAGCAAAGTGGACTTATCCCGCTTTTCTGACGCCGATTACGTCATGCCGGGCACCTATCTGCTGGATATCAAAATCAACCAGAAAACGCTGCCCCAGCGCAGCATTCAGTATTTCCCGTCGCCGGATAACAAGAGCGGCAGCCAGGTGTGCCTGCCGCCTGACCTGGTGGAAAAAATGGCGCTGAAAGAAGAAGCGGCCAAAAAAGTCACCCTGTGGCGCGACAACCAGTGTGCCGACATTCGCGGCATCAAAGGCGCAGCGGTTTCCGATCGCATCAGCGGCGGCGTGCTGGCGATCACCATTCCGCAGGCCTGGATGAAATACTCCGATCCCGACTGGACGCCGCCCGAGCAGTGGGACGATGGCATCCCCGGCGTGCTGCTGGATTACAATCTCAGCGGCCAAATCGGTAAACAGCACCACGACAATGGCACCGCCGAAAGCCTCAGCAGCTACGGTACGTTGGGCGCCAACCTGGGCGCCTGGCGCCTGCGCGCCGATTATCAGACCGATTTCAACCAACAATACGGCCGACGCGACAGCAATTTCGACTGGAATCAGATCTACGCATACCGCGCGCTGCCGATGCAGGCCGCCAGGCTGACGCTGGGTGAAACCTACCTGAATTCGCCGGTGTTCGACGCCTACCGTTTTACCGGCCTCAACCTCGCCAGCGACGAGCGCATGCTGCCGCCCAACCTGCAGGGTTACGCGCCTGAAGTACGCGGCATCGCCAAAAGCAACGCGCGGATCACCGTCTCTCAGGAAGGCCGCACGCTGTATCAAACCACGGTGCCCGCCGGGCCGTTCGCCATTCAGGATCTCAGCAGCTCGGTACGCGGCAAACTGGATGTGAAAGTGGAAGAACAAGACGGCAGTGTTTCCACTTTTCAGGTAGATACCGCCAGCATTCCTTATCTGACCCGCCCCGGCTACGTGCGCTATAACGTGGCGCTGGGCAAGCCGTCTGCCTACGATCACCGCACGCAAGGGCCGGTGTTCTCCGCCGGCGATTTCTCCTGGGGCTTGAGCAACGCCTGGTCGCTGTACGGCGGCGCGCTGCTCGGCGGCGATTACAACGCCTGGGCTCTCGGCCTGGGGCGCGACCTGAACCTGTTCGGCGCCCTGTCGGTGGACGCCACGCAGTCGATCGCGCGCCTGCCCGATGAACCCAGCGCCAAAGGCATGTCATTCAAGGTCAACTACGCCAAACGTTTCGACGAGCTCAACGGCCAAATCACCTTTGCCGGCTACCGCTTTTCGCAGCGCAAATTTATGACCATGTCGCAGTACCTGCAGGCGCGCTACGGCGACATTGACGATCGCTACAGCGGCCGACAAAAAGAGTTGTATACCGTCACCGCCAGCAAAACCTTTATGGCGGAGGACAGCGCTCAGGCGATCACCGCTTATCTGACCTACTCACACCAGACTTACTGGGACGCAGGCGCGCAAAACCGCTACGGCCTGTCGACCAGCAAGCTGTTCGACTTCGGCGGGATCAGCAACATCACCGCCTCGTTGGCGGCCTATCGCACTCACTATCGGGGCCGCACCGACGATAGCGCGATGCTCAATTTCACCGTGCCTATCGGCGAGCACAACCGTCTGGGCTACGCGCTGCAGGTCAATAACCGCGACGTGACCCAAACGGCGACCTACACCGACAACAGCGACATCAACAATACCTGGCAGGTCGGCAGCGGCGTCACCCAGTCCGGCAAACCGACGGCGAGCGGTTACTACACCCATAACGCGTCGTTCGGCACGCTCAACGCCAACGCGTCTTATCAGCAGGGCAGTTACTCCTCGATAGGCGGAACTTTCCGCGGCGGCCTGACCGCTACCCGGCACGGCGTCGCCGCGCACCAGAACGCCGGCAACGGCGGCAGCCGCATGATGCTGGATACCAACGGCGTCGCCGGCGTGCCGATCAACAACGGCCGCGCTTACAGCAACCGCTTCGGATTGGCGGTGATCTCGGACATCACCAGCTACTACAACACCGATACGCGCATCGACGTCAACAAGCTGGCGGACGACGTTGAAGCCACGCGCGCGGTGGTGCAAGGCACGCTGACGGAAGGCGCCATCGGTTATCGCCACTTCGAGGTGGTGAAAGGCAGCAAGCTGTTAGCCACCATCAAACTGGCGGACGGCAGCGAACCGCCGTTCGGCGCCACGGTGCTGAGTGCAACCGGACGGGAGATCGCGGTGGTGAACGACGGCGGCTCGGTGTATCTGACCGGCGTCCAACCGGAAGAGCGGTTGGACGTCGCCTGGGAAGGCCGCCGTCAGTGCCGCATCACCATCCCAGGCGCCGCCAAACCGCTGGACCGGCTGCTGTTGCCGTGCACCAAACCGTAATCCGCAACACATTGAGAGTAGACGCATAACATGAACAAACATTCGATAGCAGTAACCGCGGGCAGCCTGGCGTTGATAACGCTGGCTTCGACGGCCGACGCGGCGATCGCGTTGGATCGCACGCGCGCCATCTATGTGAGCGACGCCAAATCGATCAGCCTTAACATAACCAATGAGAACAAAGAGTTGCCTTTCCTTGCTCAGGCCTGGATCGAGAATGCGCAACATCAAAAGATCGTTTCGCCGCTGGTGGTATTGCCGCCGTTGCAACGGGTGGAAGCCGGAGAACGCAGCGTCGTGCGCATTACCAAAACGCCGGAAGCCGAGCTATTGCCGCAAGATCGCGAATCGGTGTTTTATTTCAATTTGCGCGAAATTCCGCCCAAAAGCAGCAAAGCCAACGTGATGCAGCTGGCGCTGCAAACGCAGATCAAACTGTTCTTCCGCCCGAAGGCCATCGTCGCACCGCAGGGTGAGATATGGCAAGAACAGCTGGTGTTCCACAAAACCGCCGACGGTTTCACCATCGAAAATCCGACGCCGTTCCACATCACGCTGACCGGCATCGCCCGTCAGACGCAGAAACAAGGCGGTGGCGCGATCGGCGATTTTCAGCCGGTGATGCTGTCCCCCAAATCCAGCGAAAAAGTGCGTTTGCGCGACCATGGGTTCGACGCCTTCGTCGTCACCTATATCAATGATTTCGGCGGCCACCCCGAGCTGCGCTTCACCTGCAGCGCTAGCCTCTGCACCGCCGCACCCGGAAAAAAATAAGGAGATACGGCATGGCTGACTTCACCGGCCGCCTGCGGCCTCTGCTGATCGGCGCCTTGCTGCTCGGCAACGGCGCCGCAATGGCCTCTCCGCCGGGAGAGGTTCAGGGCACCAGCGGCACCGTCGGTTTTCAGGGCGCTCTGCTGAGCTCTCCCTGCAACCTGGCGCCGGACAGTCGCGATCAGTCGGTCGATCTCGGTGAGATCGGCACGCTCGCCTTCCGGCGTGTCGGCGATCAAAGCGCGCCGGTACGTTTTCGTCTCGCCTTTACCCATTGCCTGCTGGGCGCCAAGGCGCTGGCAGACAATCCGGCCGGCATGCGCAACGGCGACGCCGGCAGGCTTTACCTGCGGGGGGAGCAGGCCGCCACGCTGGTGTTCCTCGGTGAAAGCGATCCCGACAATCCGCAGTTGCTGAAGCTGCACGGCGGCGTACAAGGCGTTGGCCTGCGGCTGAAAGATCAACGGGGCCGCGCGCTGTCCCTCAACCAACCCAGCGCCCCCTATGTCTTGCAGCCGGGCGGCAATACGTTGTGGTTCAGCGCTCAATTGGAATCAACCCGTCCGTTCATCGAAGCAAACCAATTCAAAGGAGTGGTGCATGTCCAGCTGGTCTATTTATAAACGCCTGGCGTTGCTGGGTTGCCTGGCGACGCCGTTCGGCGCTCAGGCGCTGGAATGCCACCTGAATACCGAGAACGGCATTACCGAAGAGAGCGAGGATATCGGCCGGTTGACCATACCGGCCACCTTACCGGTCGGCAGCCGGCTTTGGACCTCTAAACCGATGAGCCGCGACGTTATGTGCTGGGCGCACGCCAGCAAACCCAAGGGGGAATGGGTTTATTTCTATCCCAATCCGGACAACCGGCAGTTCGCCGCCGGCATCGCCATGGGGGTGATTTATAACGGCCGGGATCTCGGCTTGATCAACTCCCGAGTACAAACCGATATGTTTCGTACCCCTAAGCAACGGGAGCTCGGTCATGTCAACTATCAGGTTTATTTGCAAAAAACCGGAGAAATCACCGAAGGGGGCGCCAGTCAGATCGCCGTTTTTCAGCTCGATGGCGTAGGCGGCATCAACGTCCACCCGGGAAAAAATTACCGTTTCACCCTTACCGGGCTGGATAAAATCAAAGTGATCCAGTGCGCCGCTTCGGTGGAGCTTTCAACCCCGGAAGGCGTTGACTTCGGTGAGATCCCGACCTGGAAACCCAATGCGGGCACCGTAGCGAGCAAGGATTTCAGCATCTTGATCCGCAAAAACGGCTGCAGCGACAGCTTCGCGCTGGAGGCCAATTTCATGGTGAAAAACGGCACGCTGACCGACGCTACCGGCTTGAATATGGACAATGGTTCAACCTTGCGCATCCACGATAATTCCAACCCCAAATGGATTAAATACAATCAGTTCGACAGCTTTGCCGACATGAGTGGCCGCGATCAGGTGCAAAAATCCTACAGCGCCTCATTGCAGGCCAGCGGGGAAGGACAGGAAGGCAATTTCCGCAAGACCGTAATCTTGCTGATTAATTATATTTAATGGTGGTGATGATGAAGAGCTATCGGACAATCACCGCTCTGTGCGGCATCGGTTTTCTATTTTCCTCCGCAGTCGCGGCGGAAAATAAGGAAATAGACTTTTTCGGCTCCGTGGTAAGCAGACCCTGCAATATCGACCCGCAGTCTCTTCACCAGACCGTCGAGATGGATACGGTGTTGATCAAAACCTTGTACCGCTACGGCCATACCAACCCCGTGTCATTTTCCATTCGCTTAACCGACTGTAAAACCGCCGTTTTCAAATCGGTCACCGCCACCTTTACCGGCACCGAAGATGCCGAACTGCCGGGCAAGCTGGCGATCAACAATGGCGCCAACGGCGCCGCCATCGCGCTGTTCGACGGTGCTGGCAAAGCGATTGATCTGGGCACGCCGACCGATGCGGTGACATTGCAAGACGGCCCCAACGCCCTGAGGTTCAGCGCCTATGTCCAGGCCCGGCCGAGCGCGATGAAAGATAAAAGCCTTACCGAAGGCGAATTCAGTTCCGTCGCCAATTTTGTGCTGGCGTACCAATAAGCCCCGCACCGCCCCAGGGAAATCAGGAAAACGACCGGCGCGCGAACGCCGGCGATTGGCCGTCACCGTTCGCTCCGGCGCGGCGCCGCGGCCTTTTAAGGAGCCACCCATGCCAGATATTCGCTTCACGCTGTTCGACAGCGATAACTTCTACCAGCAGGGGCTGCGTCTGCTGCTGCAGGACTATCTGCACTCCCTGAACGAATGCCAACGCCTGTACCCGCAGTTCTCGCCGCTGGCGCTGCAGGCGTTGGATAACATCGAAATCGTGTTCCGCACGCCGGAAGAGCGCTGGGGCTGCGCCTGCTGCTACCGGAGCCCCTACGGCATCCCGCGCCAGCGGCAGCTGACCTTGCTGATCCTCGACGACACGGCCCAGCAACAGGTGAAAAACCTGTCTCCGCTGTTCAGCATCCACCGGCGCGACTCGGTTTACGCCATTCGCCTCAAGCTGCAGATGGCGCTGGAAAAATTCATTCAGCAGCCGTGGATGGCGCTGCACGCCGCCGACATATGGAAATGCCAGGCCTGCCGCCTCGCCGCGCTGAGCCACTGTGAGAAAAAGGTGCTGGGCCTGATGAGCAGCGGCATGTCCGCCTGCAGCATCGCCGGCCTGCTGCAGCGCAGCCAGAAAACCATCAGCGCCCACAAACGTTCGGCGATGCGCAAGCTGAACGTGCGCAAAAACAGCGAGTTGAATCGGGTGCTGCTGAATCAGCGGGAGTTGAATTAAGCGGTATGCGCGATAAGCGAATGAGAATCATCGGGCTGCGCCTAAACGCAGCCCATAACAGATTAACCTGCCATTCTCTTTTCAATGAAAGAGCCTAAACGTCAGCCATAAATCAAAGATTCGTGCATTGGCCTGTAATATCACTGCGCCAGGATTTACCTTTGTCCTTAACCTTGCAGTTATGGGCATCCCGGTGGCTAAGCACCTTCCCGGAACAGTTCTTTGCGCTATAACATGTGCCTGCGGCCGCAGACGCAGTCAGAGGTAGCAGTAAGCATGAAGCGAGAGTAATAACAATCGATAGACTTTTCATAACATATATCCTTATTCGTTCATATTTAAGTTTCATCGTTGTACATATCGCAGAATAAATCTGCTTACGTCTTTCTATCCTCAACCCATTTTGTTTAATACGCCTCCTTACCTCTCTATCAAAACTTCAACAATGAACGACGCCGTTCTATCGAACAACGCCCCAGGTAAATGCATTGATAATCACGCTCGTCCAGCGGCGATAAACACGCGGCGCCTTTTTACCGATATAAGAACTACCAGCCAATGAATGAACAGGCTATGGTGATGACTATTATAACTTTGCCGTCATTCCGGCACAGACCGCGTTGCGACATCCCTTGTCGAGGCGGATTTCCATATTTCCCGGCGCTATCCCCGCGTATCTACCGTAACAGAGGCCGAAAGGCCGCTGTCTATTTGTTGCGGAGAGTCAAAAACAATTTTTACTGGGACGCGCTGGACAATTTTGGTGAAGTTCCCTGTCGCATTGTCTGGTGGTAATAAAGCAAAAGTTGCTCCTGTAGCCGGTGAGATACTATCCACCCTGGCATGAAATATTTTCCCTGGATACGCATCAACTTTCACCTCCACAGGCAATCCTTTACGCATACGTGCTTTCTGCGTTTCCTTAAAATTGGCGCTTATCCATGGGGCCGCTCCGGAGACGATACTGGCAATGGACTGCCCCGCCTGAACCATCATACCCACTTGCAAACTACGGTTGCTGATTACCCCATCAATAGGCGCAATAATCCGCGTGTAACTCAATGTCAATTTCGCCTGTTCCAGGTTTGCCTGAGCCTGTTCAACATTAGCCTGGCTTTGCTCAATTTCGCTTTGCAAGACCTGGAGTTTATCGCTTTGCGTTTTCAAGCTCGCTTGCGTTTGGTGGTATTTTGCCTCTGCGACGCGATAACTGGATGTGGCGTTATCCATGTCTCCCTTGGAAACATAATTCTTTTTCTGCAAAATTTGAAAACGGAGATACTGCTGATGCGCATACTGCAGAGTGGCTGCAGCAGAATTCACATCGCTGCGAAACTCGTCAATAGCACTTTTTTGCATTTGATAACTTGCCTGGGCATTCGTTAACGCCGCCCGACTTTGCGCCAGAGTCGCCTCTGCTTTCTGCAACGCGACAACAAACTCCCTGTCGTCCAACTGAGCCAACAAGTCGCCTTTATTCACCCGATGATTGTCCCGAATCATAGAGTTAACCACCACCGCACTGATGCGGGCGCTGACGTTTGTAATATCTGCTTGCACGTAAGCATTGTCGGTGGTTTGAAAGTAGCGCCAATAAAGCAACCAATAAAGAAACCCTGACAAAACCAGTAACACGAGCAGAAGGAAACCTATTTTTTTAGAATGTTTCATGATGAATTCCAACAACCTGAATGATGTACGCTTAATACCCACCATCCAGGTTGAAAATATTTTCATATTATGCGCAACAGTAGAGCCTATCGTTAGCACATCCGTATCAATTGTTTGCCGAAATGTTTTCCATTAAGTGAATCAATAAAAGCCTGAGGCGCATTTTCCAGCCCATCGACTATTGTTTCTCGGTATTTCAACACACCGTTCTCTGCCGCATTTAACAAGAATGCATCTGATTCGGCGTAGTCTTTGAACCATTCGGTTACCAAAAAGAAACGATTTAAAGGCGCATCCGGCAGGGCAGAGAAAAAGTCCGCCGGGCCGGATGCATCAACATCAGTGCCTTTATTGTAATTGGCCGCATTACCGCAGATAGGCACCCTTGCCCCCTCATTCAGCAACTTGGCGACAAACAGTGATACGCGGCCGCCCACGTTCTCAAAATAGATATCGATACCCTGGGGGCACGCGGCGCGCAAATCCCGGTTAAGGTCGGCAGTCTTGTAGTTAAGGCAACTGTCAAAACCCAGCTCCTCCACGACATACCGGCATTTATCCTCGCTGCCGGCCAATCCCACAACGCGGCATCCCGCCAGTTTACCCAATTGCCCAACGACGGAGCCAACCGAGCCCGAGGCGGCAGAAACGACCAATGTTTCACCCGGTTTTGGCTTCGCGATTTTGTTTAAACCGAAATAGGCCGATCGGCCCGGCGTCCCGACCGCACCGAGAAAAATAGAAGGTGGTAATGTTGTCTCCGGCAAACGATGAACAGTGAAGTTTTGAGCATCACCGATATAATACTTTTGCCAACCGGAGAAGGTGAATACGCGATCGCCAACGTTAAACAAAGGATTACGCGAAGCCACGATTTCCCCAATAGCCTCTCCCTGAATCACTTCCCCCAGCTTTATCGGGCTCACGTATTTGGTGCTTTTATTGAGCCGTGGCCGGAGATAGAGATCGATCGATAACCATTTGTTCTCAACCAGAAACTCTCCTGGATCCAATGGCCTCAACGAGCTGGTCTCCAATCTGAAGTTTTCCAGCGTAGCGGCGCCATCAGGGTGGCTGTTCAATACGATCGATGCATTCTCAAATTGACTCATGTTCTTCCCCCTCTTAACTACGTAGATACATGTTTACGGCATCAGCAACCGCCAGCCCTGTGGGCCAGGATTTAACGGCCTTTTTTACGCAAATGTGACGTCCAACGATATTTCGGCCAATAAAAACTGAACAACACCATCAACAAAGTCAGTGGCCAACCACAGATAAAAATAATCGTGTCAACGGGCAGATCCTCGCGCATTGACAGGCCATATACACCGACGGCTTTCAGAAGGAAAACCAAGATCCACGCCAATGATACTTCGTGCCACACTTTTGCGTATTGAGCGGTACCGTAAACGGGAATATCTTTCAACCTTGGCATCGCCTGTTCTGCCAGCGTACGTATCATTGGCTTGCCTACCAGAGAATAGAAGCCGAAGACCACCACCACTGAAGATGCTCCGCTGACCGCGAGAAACACATTTTCTTTCTTGATTGCGAACGGAGCATAGCCGCGTAAATACAAATAGTGACTAACGCCTGAAACCAGAATTAATGCGATCACCGACAATGAACCGCTACGCTTGTTAAATATTTCCACTGCGCCTGAATAAATAGCCGTCAGCAGTAATGCGAAACCCGCGCCTCCCCACCAAAAGGCGATGTTATAAAGCACGATCGGGGTAATGATAGTAATGCAAGCATCGCGCGACATCAGGTAGTGCCATATCGTCATAGAGCGCTGACTCATTCCTTACCCTCTTTTTTGACATGCAAACGAAAATCGCGAGAAGAGAACATCACAAGCAACGCGGTTGCCAACATCATTCCGCCCATAATCAGAAACAGATCGTTAAACGCCATGATTTCCGACTGACGGGCGATTCTTTTGCCAAGTATCGCGAAAGCCGTACTTTTTATACTCATGACGTCAACGGCCAAACCGCGCTCGATCATCAGACTTTTAACGTCATTGAGATACCCGGCAAAGGCATTGCTGCCGGAGACCAACGACGTCTTAACGACGTCGACATGGGTATAAATGCGCGTGATGAAAAAGGTGCTTAAGATGGCAGTGCCGCAGGAGCCTCCCAGACTGCGGAATATATTGATCAACACCGCCGAAGAGGCACTGTCTTTTTGCTGAATATTGCGGGTAGCCAGCAAGGAAAGCGGCACCATGATAAAGGGCTGGCCTAATGCGCGGATCAACATGGACCAGGCCATCTGTGGGCCGGCAAAGTCGCCGTCCATCGCACAGTCCATAAAGGCACTGATGGCCAGACCAACAAACCCTATGCAAATTAGATACTTCTGGTTATATCGTTGAATAAGCAACGGGATAAAAGGCAGGATGATTAACTGAGGAAACCCCATCCAGATCACCACCGTACCGATATCAGAAGCATTGTAGTCATGTACCATCGTCAGGTAATACGGCACCAAGAATAACGTACCGTAGATAGCGACGCCCAACATGGCAAAAACCAAGATGGCGCACGAGAAATTGTAGTCCCGGAATAAGCGAATATTGATAAGCGGCTGGGCATGCGTCAATTGGGCATACATAAATATTAAGAAACTAACAGCGGAAATGACCGCCAACACGCATATCATATTCGATTCTAGCCAGTTTTCTTCACCGCCCTTTTCTAAAATCACCTCAAGCGCGCCCAAACACAGCATGACCGAAATGATGCCGACAAAGTCCCCGCGACGAATAATATTCCAGTCGATAACAGGGTGTTTTAAAGCATAGTGAATCAACCCCCAGGACAACAAAGCGGGTATCGCGTTGATATAAAATATGGCGTGCCAAGAGAAATTATCCGTCAACCAGCCTCCCAATGCCGGCCCTACCGCCGGCGCGAAAGTCCCTATAATGCTAAACAGCGACATGCCCAACGGCCGTTTTTTTAATGGCAGGATCTCAATAATCAAGCGAAATGAAATGGGAATTAGCGCCCCGCCACTGAACCCTTGAAGCGCCCTAAACACGATCATGGAACTCAGATTCCATGCGGCAGAACACAGCAGCGATGCCCCCAAAAAGCCGGCAATGCACCACAGCGCATAACGCCCGGTCCCCAGAGCCTGACAAAGCCAACCACAAAGCGGAATTGCCACTATCTCTGCGGTAAAATAAGACGTCATCAGCCAGGAACTGTCATTCAGCGTCGCAGAAAGCGCGCCTTGAATCACTTTCATGGATGAATTGGCGATTTGGATATCCAAAATCGCCATAAAACCGCCGATTAATCCTCCGAGAATAGCGCACCATTCACGCCTGGAGACCCTGGTGTCCTCGGCTGGCACCGCGGCCGTTGTCAAAACGGCGCTCATGACAATATCTTCCGCAGCTGGCTGGCCGTATGGCTTATCTGAGGCGGATTCATCATCGAGATGTGATTGCCAGGCGCGCTTATTATCGTCATCCCCCCGCGAGCCAGACGAGCCCAACCCAGTCCGGGTATCTCTTGTGCAATGCGGTCCGGCAGAATCTCCTCCGCCTCCGCAACCACGATCCTGCCGTCATATTCTTTGCCCTGATAGCTATCTGTCGCAGCGATATGCGCCTGTAGAATCGTCAGAAAATGCTGGAACTGCGTTGCGCTAATATTGTCAGGAACCAATTTTGCGCGCTTGAATTCCTGCAGGAACAACAATGAACGCTGCGCTTCGGACATCTCTGCCAGCGCAGGTGCGGCGATTGCAAATGACGCACCGGTAAAACGCTCCACCTTGCGGGCGAAATATGCAAGCCGTTCAAATTCATTCATCTGTGCGGCGCGATCAATCTGTATCTGAGGAGCAGGTTGATCGAGTATCAGCACCGTTGGCGTTCGCCCGTCGGCATGCTGCAGTTGGCGCGCCATTTCGAACGCGATTGTCGCCCCCAGGGACCATCCGCCCAGTACCAGATTTCGCCGTTGCGCAATATCCTGCGCCTGCTGCAGATAGCATGCGGCCAGCACCTCTATATCGTGGTTGTAGGCCTGATCTTCACCGAAGTTCGCCACCTGCAGGCCATAGATCGGATAGTCGGCCCCCAACTCACGCGCTAATGGGTAATAACACAAGATGTTTCCGCCTGCCGGATGAATCATCAAGAGCGTCGGTTTATCTTCCTCGACCCCGGTATTCAGCATCACCAACGGCGATAATACTTGCCGTTCAGCCTGCGTCAGAAAGGCCGCCAACTCGCCGACACTGCCGTGCTCAAACAACTGCCCTAAAGACAGGGTTGTGCCAAAATGCTGATTTATTTCGATCACCAACTTCAATGCGGTAATCGAATTTCCCCCCAACGCGAAAAAGTCATCCCGCGTATCCAATCGCTCGCGTTGCAGCACGCGGCAATAAATGGCATATAAGCGTTGTTCGACGTCCCCTTCCGGCTCTCGCACCGATTGAGGTATGGCATCGTTCATGCGCGGCAAAGCACCATAGTCCACCTTGCCACCGGCCGTTAACGGCAAGCTGTCCAGCCAAACCCACTGATCCGGCTGCATGTAATGAGGGACCTTGCTTTGCAAAAACGCACGCACTTCCGCGCTGCGAGCCTTTCCTTCGCCGCAACAATACGCCACCAGCCAGCTCTCGCCCGCACCGTTCAGCCACTGTTTTACCGCGGCTTGAGCGATCGCCGGTTGCTGCTGCAATACGTGCTCGATTTCCGCCAGTTCCACACGATAGCCCCGCACTTTCACCTGGCGATCCAAACGCCCTAAAAACTCGAGGTTTCCGTCCGGCAGCCAGCGCCCTTTGTCGCCAGTGCGGTAAAGGCGTTCACCCGCCAAATAAGGATGCGGGATGAAATTCGCCCGATTCTGCTCCTCTAAGCCGATATAGCCTGCAGCCACATGCTCGCCGCCAAGATAAATCTCACCAGGAAGGCCGATAGAGACTAACTGTTGATAAGGATCCAATACCAACACGTGGCTGTCGGCCAAGGGCTTGCCGACCGGCAAATAGTCGCCCATCTCATCCGGCAAACCGTCCGGCAAGGTATAGGTCGCCACACCGACGGTACACTCCGTAGGGCCGTAGTGATTGACCACACGGCAGTCAGCCTGCAGTTGACGTATGCGTTTGACTAACGCCGTCGGGACTCTTTCTCCGCCCAAGACTAAAAGACGACGTGGCAATAGCGCACCCGCATGGGGTGACATGAGCAATGCGGTCAGGTGCGTTGGCGTGATCTTCATGCAGTCCAAGGGATGCCTCTCCAGATAGGAGAACAATGCCTGCGGATCATTAAGCTGCTGAGTGCTTATCACCTCCAGTTGTCCCTGGTAGATCAGCGCCGGGAACAGCATGGTATGCGCCAAGTCGGTAGTGAAGGCGGAAAACATGCCATATCGCGCCCCGGCAGGTTGATCCAGGACAGAGGCGATGACCTGGCAATATCGGCTTAGCTGAACATGATTGACCCTGACGCCTTTTGGCCTACCGGTGCTGCCTGAGGTATAAATGATGTAAGCGGGAGCGTCTGTCGGCATTGTCAGTAATTGGGGATTCGTGCTCAGCGCGGCGCCGTGGCACTGGTCAATCGAGATTGTCGGCTGTGAAACCGCCGGCGATCCGGCATCCACCACAACGAAGCGCGCCTGTGCGTCCCGCAGAATAAAGTCGACCTGTTCCATCGGCAAAGTGATATCGACAGGCACATAGCATCCCCCAGCTTTCAATATTGCCAGCAGGGCCACGACACAGCGTTCGCTTTTGGCCATAAACAGCGCCACTGACTGCCCCGGCAACAGGCCATGTTCCAGCAAACAGTGCGCGAGACGGTTAGCCTGCTCGTTCAGTTGTCGATAGCTCAAAAGACGGCCATCGCAACGTACAGCCACCGAATCGGCACCCAAAGCATCGGCCTGACGCTCAAACTGCCGATGAACCGCCATGGGAACGGCGTCAAGCAAGCGTCTACACCCGCTCAGCAAGTGGCGATGTTCCTCGCGAGTCACCAATGAAAGATCGCGCACGGTTATTTGAGGCCGTTCGATGAGCGTTTCCAACACCGTGCGCAGATCGCTCAACATACGCGTTATCGTACTGCGGTTAAACAAATCGGGATTGTAGTTTAAGGTAAACAGTAAACTACCGCGGCTTTCTTCAACCCACAGGTTTAGATCCAGTTTGGATACGCCATAATCGATTTTAAGCGGTTTATAGGTAAACAACGTGTTGTTATGAAAATGAGGAAATACCTGATACGTCAGCGCCGCCTGAAAAAGCGGATTAACCTGCGGATTTCGGATATGGCCAATTTCATCAAGAATATCATTGAGGGGAATAGCCTGGTGCAGCTGAGCTTGCTCACTCTCTGAGCGAACGTCGCCAATAATTTCTCGTAACGTCGCCTCTGGAACGATATCCAGTTTCAGGGGTAAGGTATTCATAAACAACCCCAGCATATTCTGAGTCTCGGGTTGGTTACGATTGGCAAAAGGACAACCGATAATGATTTGCTGCTGGTTGCTGTATTTGTGCAACAAGAGCATATAGGCCGAAAGAATCATGTGGAAAGGCGTCGCGCCCAGCTGTGCAGCCTGCATCTGCAAACGCTGGGTGAAATCCCGATCAAAAGTGTGGCTTGCCATACTGCCTTTGGTGCTCATTTTAGCTGGCCGTGGGCGATCGGTCGTTATCTCAAGCAGGCCTTGCGCGTCATCAAACTTTTTAGCCCAATACGCCAAACCCTTTTGATATTCTGCCGTGGCATACCACTGTTCTTCTGCCAATGCATAGTCGGAGAATTGCAGAAAATCGTTTGTACGCGGTGTCTCGCCATGGAGGATTTGGAAATACATCTCCATGAACTCTTTAAAGAACAAGCTGACCGTCCAGCCATCTGAGATAATATGGTGAAACGTCAGCAACAATACATATTCATGTCGATTGGTTTTAATCATGCGCCAATAGGAAAGTGGCCCACAAGTCAAATCGAAAGAACGCTGTCCTTCCTGACGCGCAACGTTTTCTACCCATTCGTCACGCTCGTACTCAGGAAGAGACAAAATATCGTCATAGTGGAAATTGAACAGGACTTCATCACTCACGCACTGGCAGAGTTCGCCCTCCACCACGTTGAATGTGGTGCGAAGAATGCCATGCTTTTTCGTCAGAAAGGTCAGCGCCTTTTTCACTACCTCCATGTCGATGTCATGCTCGACGCGGCAAGTGACGGCATAAGGATTGTTGTACGCCTTACCGTCGTCAAGGTACTGATCCAATACCCAAATACTGCGTTGTGAACCGGTCACAGGGAAGTGCCGCCTGGCCGAGTCAGCTTGTTTTCTGATGATTTTACCGGAAGCCAACACCACTTGCGTTTTCTTCTCCCTGGCAATTTTTTTCAACTCATCCAAACTCAACGATTTGAGCATGGCGCTACTGATTTTAGTCATCATCAAATCCCGCTTTTGCCTGATTGGCATGTTTGCCTACGTGGTTTCCCCCAGGCTCGCACCTGGGGGGAGCCGGGTTATTCGCCTTGCAGCAATACTTCCAACTCAGCAAGGATCAGTTTTGACAATCCTTTAACGGTCTGCTCCTGGTAAAACAGATCGACGCGAATATCAATTTCAAAAATACCTGATACCGTCGACACAACCTGAACCGCCAACAGTGAATTACCGCCGAGTTCAGTGAAATTATCGTTCACGCCAATCCCAGAAATACCGAGGATGGACTGCCAAACTTTGACGATTTCCTTCTCGATGTCGTTTTCGGGCGCCATATATTCCACAGACAACGCGGGCCGCACATGGCCATCAGCGGCTTTTTCCTCCTCATTCTCCAATAAGGTTTCATTTTGAGCCGGGATAGACTCATCGATCAGTTGCCCAAGGTCGCTGGTGACAATAACCAATTGTTCAAATTCCAAATGCGCCAGCTGGCGTTTCAGCGCATCGAGCCCTTCATTGAACAAAATATCCTTGTCCGCAAGATTGACTTTCACCGCCGCGGGCGCCGCCTTCTCGTCCGACTCCACCACCTGATTGACTTGGGTCATTTTAATCAGAGTGTAATTTTCCAACGTCAATAACGGCACGCCGGCATGTGACAGGAAGACAATATCCATCGTAATGGCATTGTCCGTATGCTGATACGGCCCCTTCAGTTTGAGGTGCGCATAGCAATCCGTTTCCAGCGGCGCGTGGTAGGTTATTTTGCCGTAACTGATCGGCAGGAAGTTTTCCTGGGTGATATAAGTCAGGCAGCGGATCGCCGTGGCGTCGATCATCGCCGGGTGGAATGGATAGCGCGCAAAATCGTCATGGAAATCGGAACCGATAACTTTATGCATCAACCATTCGTTTTCCCCTTGCAAAATGTCTTGGTGGTTGTCCCACCGCGGGCTCAGCGAAAGGAAGACATCGCCAGTATTGGCGTTGCCCAGCTCGCACTCCAGCGGCTCGTACGCCAATGCTTTCGTACAGCGCTGGCGAAGAGACTCAAGCGATGCCGGTTCATCCTCTGACTCAGCCACTTTTGAGCTGACTAAACCCAGCGCATGCTCCTGCCAGGCCAGATCCAACAGGCCTCTGCTTCGCAGGCTAAACTTGTAACCATGACTCTCTGCGGTGACCAGCAACTGCATGTTGCGCGGCCAGGCATGATGATAAATGACGGGTTGCGTCAACAGCAGATTCTTAACCTGCAATCTCTCTTGAGGTTTAAAATGGCTCATCCATTCGTACAGCATCGATAATATCGTCGCGCCGACCAATGACGGCTGATGCGTCAAGCGATGCTCATCAATGACCCAGTCTTTTTGCACCGCCAGGTTGACCCGATAACGCTCTTGCATTCCCTCACGGCCAATCAACGTCAACAAATCGCCCTCTACTTCTTCAAACTGTGCGGATTTACTATTTTTTTGCTCAATCAGATGATTGCTCCAACGCACCGCCATACCGATATCCCCCCACTTACCCCAGTTGAGAGAAACCGTATGCCCAGAACGTTGCTGGTTGCGGTAATGGGCGAAAGCGTCCATAAACGCATTGCCCGCGCAATAATCGATGCGCGCCTCATCGCCGACAATCGAAGTGATCGAAGAGAAAAGAATGAAGAAATCAGGCTGTTTATCTTTAAGCAGCTCGTCCAAAATCAAACTGCCGTTCACTTTGGGATTCAACACGCCAGCACAATCGGCGTCATTTTTCAGCGGAATAATTCCGCCGCCGGCAATCCCCGCGGTATGGAAAACGCCATCTATGCGGGTAAACCCGGCCAGCACATCGCGCATACCGGCATAATCGCAGACATCAACCTGCGCAAGATGCACGGTGTTTCCACGTTCTTCCAGCCGTAAAACCCCCGCGATTTTCTCACTCACCGAATCGTCCACCGAATGCTGCTGCAGCCACGCTTGCCATTGATCGCGCGGCGGCAGCTCAGTGCGATAAGTCAGGATCAAAGTCGCATTGCTGACCTCTGACACATGGCCCGCAACCAACATGCCCAGTCCGCCCAAACCACCGGTAATGAGGTAGACACCCTCATCCTTCAGCTCCGCAGCAATTCCCGTATCATCTTGCTTCAGATGAACGGCCTGATAATCTTCCTCCCACCGGTTGCGCCCGCGATAAGCCACCAGATTGCCATGCGTATCGATATGGCTTTCGTCAATCAATTGCTGTGCTAAATCATGGGGCGCCGTGTAGCCGAATAAATCCACATCCACAACGTGGCACCGCACTTCGGGATACTCGTGATAAAAGACGCGCGCAGGCCCAACGACCAACGCTTTTTGCGGTGAATACAGCCGTTCCTCCGTCACATTGAAAATATTGTTGGTCACAAACAAGAGGTGCAGGTTTTCCAGCAGGTTTTCACTGACCAATGCCTGCTGCAAATAAAGAGGGCTGTAAAATGCGTCGACCTGCAGCGCATAGCCATCACCATGGCACTGCGGTGCGCCGTTATCGGCAGAAAGGTTCCACATATTAATGATGCGAGTGGGACGCAGCGCCAGGTTCTTCACACTTTTCAGCAGGCGAACGTAGTCTTCGCGTTTGGAGGGATCGATAACGTAACACCCGTTCGCCGCATCCTCCTCATAGTGAGTGCCGCGCCAGACGGTCAATACGCGCTGTGCGCTTTCCGCCAGCTGCCTTTGAATATGTTCGGCGATAACCATGGCGTCCACGAACAGCAGCCAACATTCCGAGTCTGGATCGATGCGGCTACCTGCCATGAACCTGGCGGGAATGGTGCGTTTCCAGGCCGGCATGTGAAACCATTCGCCAATATCCGCTTTTTTGCGTTTGAGGGCGCTGACGGAACTGGCGCTCTGTCCTCCTTCGGCTCCTCGCTTCAGCGCCGGCAGCTTGAATTCCTTACGTTCGAAAGGATAGCCCGGCAATGGCAACCGGCGGCGATGTTCATCACCGTAAAATTGAGCCCAGGAGATTGTTACACCGCTGGCCCACAGGCATCCCAGCGAGGTAAGTAAATATTCTCCCGTCAATTCCACATCCTTCGCGGTAGGCAGCGAAGAGTAAATCAACGCGCTTTCATCCGCCTTGAAATGCTGCTTCGCGGCCGATTCAAGAGAACGGCCTGGCCCCACTTCCAGGAAGATATAATGCTGATGTTCTTCAGACATCAACGTTTTGAATGCGTGAGAGAACAGCACTGGATTGCGCACATGTCTCACCCAATAATCGCTGTCAGTAGCTAGCGCATCGGTTATCCAATCGCCACTCACCGTAGAGACGAATGGGATTTTTGGGGCGTGCAATTCAATGCCGTCGATGACCTCTTTAAAAGCTGGCAATGCCGGTTCCATCATGTATGAATGGAAGCCATGGGAGGTATCCAGATGCTTGCAAAACACATTGTTGTCTTCAAGCTGCCGTTGAAATACCTCAATCTCATCCAAATCGCCGGCGACCACGCAGAGCCCCGGGTAATTGACGGCGGCAATCTCCAATTTGTCGCCCTGTAACCGCTGACGCAGCGACTCTTCATCCATCAGCACGGCAAGCATTGCGCCAGCCGGCAGCGCTTGTACCAGTTTGCCGCGTAACGCCACCGCGCGCAGCGCATCTTCCAGGGAGAACACGCCGGCAATACACGCTGCGACATATTCGCCAACGCTGTGGCCTATCATGGCATCGGGTTTGATCCCCCACGACATCCATAATTGCGCCAGACTGTATTCGACAATAAATAGCGCAGGCTGCGTAAACTGGGTTTCATTAATACGGTTTTTTCTTAATCCTTCGTCGCCTTGGAAAATTATCGACAATAAATTTACGCCCAAGATCGGGTCCAAATAGCGACAGCAGCGATCCATCACTTCGCGGAATTTCGGGTAAGTGGCGTACAGCTCACGGGCCATATTGATGTATTGGTTGCCCTGGCCGGGGAACATAAACACCACGGCCTTATCGCCTTTCGTCAACGTTGAAATATTGGCGGACGGCTGGTTCAATTTCTCCAGTAACGTTTCACGATCCTGCCCTACGACGACCGTGCTGTGCGCAAACGGCTGGCGGCCCACCTGTAGCGTGTAGGCGACATCGCCAAGATTGACGTCCTTGTTTTCAACCAAGAAATCGTGCATACGTTGTTTCATCGCTTCCAACGCAGTTCGGCTCTTCGCCGAGAATGGCAACATAACCAAGCCATCATGGCGAGTGCTTGGCTCCGTTCGCGGCGGAGCCTCAAGAATGACACAGGCGTTCGTCCCCCCTACGCCAAACGAATTCACCAATGCACGATGCGGTTCGTCAGAACTCGCCAGTTTGCTCAATTCGGTATTCATCACAAACGGGCTGGTTTCAAATGCAATATTGGGATTTGGCGAAATATAATGCAGTGAAGCAGGAAGGTCCCCTTTCTCCAATGCCAATGACGCCTTAATTAAGCTCGCCATGCCGGAAGCAGCATCCGTATGCCCGATATTCGTTTTTACCGAACCCAGCCGGCAATATTGTTTTCTGTCGGTAAATTCACTGAACGTCTGGCTGAGCGAAGTGAACTCGATAGGATCCCCCAACGCAGTCGCGGTGCCATGCGCCTCGACGAAACTGATGGTATCCGGATGAACCTGCGCGTTGTCGAACGCCTGTTTCGCCACCGAAATCTGGCCTTCGATACTTGGCGCGGTATAGCCCGCCTTCAGATTGCCGTCATTATTAATCGCCCCGCCTTTCAATACCGCATAGATATGGTCGCCATCACGCAATGCGTCACTCAAGCGCTTCAATATGACAACGCCGGCTCCGCGACTGAATACGGTGCCATTGGCACGAGAATCAAAAGCATAACAACGCCCATCCGCGGACTCCATTCCGCCTTGCATGTATTGGTAGCCACGGCGTTCAGGGGTATCGAGGGAAACGCCACCGGCGACTATCAGATCGCTTTCCCCATTCAGCAGACTATTAATACCCATCACCACGGCGACCATCGCGGTAGAACACGCCGTTTGCACATTAACGCTGGGCCCTTTTAAATTCAGCTTGTACGACACCCTGGTGGTAACATAATCCTTATCGTTATTGGTCACCACTGAAGCACCGCTCACGTACTTTTGCACATCAGGATGCGTATTGACTTTATTCAAATGCCACGCAGTACCGGTTCCGCCAAAGACGCCGACTTTACCGGGATAGGTACTGGGTACATAACCCGCATCTTCAAATGCATGCCAGCTGCATTCCAAAAATACCCGATGTTGAGGATCCATAATTTCCGCATCACGAGGTGTGATATCGAAGAAATTGGCGTCAAAATATTGCGCATTACCCAAGATGCCTCTGCGACGAATATAGTTTGACGAGGCGATCATTTCCTCTTCAATGCCGCTGGCTCTAAGCTCCTCTTCAGTGAACGTACTGATCGTTTCTACACCATCTAGCAGATTTTTCCAGAACATTGCCTTATCTTCTGCACCCGGGAAGCGCGCAGACATTCCCACGATAGCGATATCCCTATCACGGCACGTTGTTTGATATTTCATCTTTACCTCACCATGTGTAGCACAATTAAAATTAATAAATTATTTGTTTTTTCCTAATAGCTCAGCATTTTTCTCTGCAATGCGTTGACTTAGCATCTGTACGGTTGGGTATTGGAATAAATCCATAATGGTAATGGGCGTGGAAAACTTATCTTTTATTTCCCTGTGTACTTTAGACATCAATAACGAATTACCTCCAGCGTCAAAGAAATTATCTTTCGTTGACAGCTCCTTGTTTTTTAAAACCGTTCTCCATACAGAAATGATTTGCGCTTCTATATCAGAACTCATCTTGCTTTTTATATCAACCATCTCTCTCTCTCCTTTATTTTCATGCGAACTAAGGTTAGATTTATCGACTTTGCCATTTGGATGAATCGGCATCTTATCCAATGAAATAAATCTGGAAGGTAGCATAAAGAAGGGCAGAGACTTCGCCAAAGCGCTCTTTACCTCCTGAACATTAACAGGCTGTTGATGACGAGAAACATAAAATGCAGATAGCGTTGGTATTTTATTATTTTGGTTGAACTCTACAATAACGGCAGCATGCGATATCTGGGGCAAAGCCTGCAAATGCATTTCGATTTCAGCCAGTTCAATCCGATGCCCACGAACTTTTACCTGATCATCAACCCTGCCGATAAATTCCAAGACATTGTCATCAAGGCATTTGACCAAGTCGCCGGTTCGGTACATTTTATGATTTTCGCCCGGGATAAAAGGATCTTTGACGAAACGCTCGAGGGTCAACGTTTCAGCATGCAGATACCCCTTGGCCAGAATGTCGCCGCCCAAATAAAGCTCACCGCAGTTTCCGGGTTGAACAGGTTTAAGCGCGTTGTCCAACACATAGGCGCGCGCATGGGGAATCGGCCGTCCTATGGGAACCATGCCCTCTCCCTGCTCTGGCAAGCACGGCCAATGGCAGGCAAAAATAGTCGCTTCCGTCGGCCCATACAGATTGTGGATCTGCCCGGAGAACTGACGGCTCAAATCGTCGACCAAACTCTGCGGCAGCGCTTCGCCACCGGCGAAAATATGCGTTAAAGTTCGACAATCGCCCACCACATCGGCATCAACGATAATGCGTAACGCAGTGGGTACAAATTGGGCAACGGTAACCCGGTGGCGGCGAATGAAATTTGCCATTAGCAGGGGATCATATTTCATTTCCTCATCGATCAGCGCGCAGCTTGCGCCAGTCATCAAAGGCCAAAATATTTCCCAGACAGAAACATCGAAACTGAAGCTGGATTGGTTCAGTACCACATCATGCTGGCACAGATTGAACGCAGCCTGCATCCATTTCAAATACTGTACAACCGTGCGATGACTGACCATCACCCCCTTCGGCTTACCGGTTGATCCGGACGTATACATGACATAACAGAGATCGGACCCACTGACTTTCGGCAAAGCCGATGCCAAAGGTAAAGTGAGGTCCAGGCGCGTGATGTCCAACCATTCGCAACGCTGGGAGGCGTCTTTCAACGCCTGATCCAGAACACCGCTCGTAATGACCAGTCTCGTACCAGCATGGTCAATCATGTATGCCAGACGGTTAACAGGATAATATGGGTCCAATGGCAAATAGCAGGCGCCTGCCTTGAGTATTCCTAATAAACTGATAACCAGATCCATTCCCTTATTAAGGTAAACGCCGACGATATCCCCTGGTTTTATCCCATGACTAATTAATCGCTCCGCCAATGCATCCGTATATTGGTCCAGTTTTTGATAGGTCAGTGCGTTATTATCACATCGCAACGCCACCAAATCCGGCGTAGCATTACTCTGCCATTTAAATCTAGCATGAATAATATCTTCAGATACCATGATCTGAACCTCTAATTTATATTGTATTGTTTGAAAGTAGATTTCTTAAAAACAGGATGCATCAAAGAGTCATTCTTTCAATTATCCCGATATATTCTTTTGACAGCCGTATCACTTCATCTTTTTTTAGCGCTGCCATATGATAGTTAAAGCAAACATTTAGACATTCTCCTTCATGAATAGACAATGTCATATCGACTTTTGCGAAGTCGCTTTCTACCGCTTTGACGTCAATATCAACTCCACCACAATTGACCGGTGATGGCATCGCACTTAAATAGTTAAAACAGACCGGCGCATACAAGAGATCCATCCAGCCATGCGCGCGAATGTCACTATTCAAAATATCATAAGGTATCGTTTGATTTTCCAATAACCCATACACTCTTTTTCGACAACGATCTAAAAGCGATCCGATATCATCTTCAGGACTGTACTTATCGTAATAAGTCACTCTATTTACGAAACAACCCAACAGCGAGGTTTCTTCATAAAGCATGCGATTGGAGACAGGGATGCCAATTGGCACATGGCGATAACGCGTAAAAGTATTTAGCAACACATTGAATGCCGTCAGCATACAAACAAAAACTGTGGTTTGGTGGCTTCTCGCAAAGGCCATGAGCGATTGCGTCAACGCTTTCGAGATCGTAAACCACACATTTTTTCCCTCCAACGTATCTCGGGGGGAGAACAGGGAAGCATCTGCGCCGGTATGTACGTAATGAGCAAAAGTTTCCAGCCAAAATTCTCTTTCCTGCGGGTAGCGCGTCGGCTGGATGCACTGCTGTTGCCAGCAACGATAGTGCTGATACCCCTTGCCTTGGCCTAGCTCAAAGCCACGATCGCCCGCGCGGTAGGCCTGAAAATAAGCAATGAATTGCTTGAAGAATAAACCGATAGAGTCATGGTCAAAAACGGTGTGGTGGACCTGTAGCAAGAGAATGTGCCGGCTCGCCGATAGGGACATGAACCGGATATGAATGAGCGGCATGAGTTCAAGATCCATCTCGGGTACGCCGGCGGCGGCCAACAGCCCTTCGTCGCTCAGCTCATCGAAAGTGCAGATCTCCGCCGCGCACTCCTGGCGCACGATCTTCAAATCCGACGCGGGATAGTCTCCCTCACTGCAACTAACGTTGTTTAGATTAAAGCGACTGCGCAATACTGGATTATTCTTCAAGATCTGCTGAATACTCCACTCCATGGCGGAAATATCCAGCGGCCCACCGAAGGCCAACCTAAACGCAATCTGATAAGCGCCAGGCGCCGGGCTGATTTGATCTAAAGTTAAAAAATAGCGCTGTTCACTAGAGATAGACGGGAGCCTAAAATCATTTTCAAGCACAACCGGGTCAGTATCATTGACATAGTAAGGCACGATAAACGATAGCAGATGAGGCGTTGCATTATCGAAAAACAAGGTGTAATCAATATCGCTAAATAATCGGCGCTTAATTAATTGCCTTATCTGAATCACCTGCAACGAACCGCCACCCAGATCAAAGAAATTATCATCTGCGCCTAAGTCACAGAAACCTAATGCCTCCTGGAATATATCAATGAGTTCTTGTTCCAATTCGTTGGCGGCGGGACGAAAAACATAACTCAGCGCAGGGCGTGATGGAACGGGTTGGGGCAATCGCTGGAGGTCCAGTTTTCCGTTAGGAAGTTTTGGCATGGTTTCGACAAAAATAAAGTGCGAAGGAATCATGGCTGCCGGTAACGTCAAACGCAAAAAATTCCTGATTTCGTTTGCCGAAATAGTCCCCTCAGATTCCGGAACCAGGTAAGCGATCAATCGTATGCCCCCCGTGCTTTCCTCTGTCTTCCGCACCAAGGCGTGTCTAATTCTGTGATCTTCACGTAAGGCGATTTCAATCTCTTCCGGATCGATTCGCACTCCATTTATCTTGATCTGGCGGTCGATGCGACCCAGATAGACAATCTCGCCATGCGAATTGAATTTTCCCAAATCACCGGTTCGATGGCCACGATAGCACGCATGATCGATTTCCTGCGTAAAGAAACGTTGGTGAGTTAATGTATCGCGATTGAGGTAACCGCGCGCCACGCCTTCCCCAACAATACAGATTTCCCCACACCGATCGCCGCTGACAGGTGAACAGTCATCATCAACAATCAGTATTTTACTGCCTCGCAATGCCTTACCCAGAGTGACCGCCTTCCCTTTTTCCAAACGAGCGAAAGAGCCGTTTGCCGTCGTTTCCGTAGGGCCGTATAGGTTATACACCGTTGCGTCTTGACATTGCGCAAAGGTTCGCTCTTTTAGATCAAAGGGAACCGGCTCACCGGAAAGAAATACGGTTGTTGGTAAACGCGACGCGCCGCCTGCTTGACGATCGTAGCGCAGCAACGCATCCCATACCGTCGGCACACAATAAAGCGCTCCTGAAGGATGTTGTTCGTACCAAGTCAGCAATTTTTCAGGCTCATGCAAAATATTGGCAGGTAAAATATGCAACGTATCGCCACGCAGCAAAGGGGCATAAAGTTGCGTAACCGCAGCAGCAAAACTCAAGGTTGAAGTCAGCGGTAATACTGCCTGAGTTTCAGGCCAAAGTGCTTGGTTGAACCAATCCAGGTAATAACTCAAATTCCCGTGCTCAATGACAACCCCTTTTGGTAACCCGGTAGAGCCTGAGGTATACAGCACATAAGCGATATCCGTTTTCTGTACCACGGGCAGGCTTATCGTAGCCGGCATATCTGCATAGGCGATATCCTCTAACGCCAGCGTAGAAGGGAAATTTTTTCCTATCCCCGTTTTACGCATGATGGAAACCGTGGTCAGCAACAAAAAGGCTGCAGCGTCATCGAGAATTTTTAATACTCTCTCGTTAGGCAAAAAATCTGATAAGGGAATATAGGTGTAGCCCGCTTTGAGAATTGCCAACAGCACCACAGGCATCATTAGACCTGGCTCCAGATAGACAGCAATTCTTCCTCGTGGATGCATCGGATATTTTGATAATAAATAGCGCGCTAGTAGATTGGACTGGTATTCAAGCTGGGCATAACTCAACGTTTGCTCGCCAAAAACGACTGCACGCTTAGCCGGTCGTTGGGTTGACCACGTCGAAATGGGTTCAAAAATAGGCTTTCTGTCATTCATAACAGCTCCTTCCATATTTTCCGCCTAAACTCAACAGTAAAATCCAAAGAAACTCAGGTTCAAACCTCGGTATGTTTTTTGATCAAAAAAATGCCCGAAGGTTGGCCATCAGATTCTTAATAAAGCTGGCGTTTTTTTTGCAATCAAAAGACAGTCATTACGACAACTGACATATGCAGAGGAAAGCATGATCGCGCAGTCTTGCCACGATTCATCTGAAATTTAAAATAACCTAGCCTATTTAATATCTCTAAATAGTTATAATTATGGATAATTCCTACTGAATGATTACGTCAAGTAATTAGTTAGGAATAATAATACCATGAGAATGATACTCAAAGACCAAAATGATTCAATTTGTAAAATATAAAAATTTTCGCATGCTTTATCTGATTAAAATTTAACCGATATAACCGCAATAAGTTGATTTTAAAAAAAATAAAAAAACAACTTAATCAGAAAGCATTTGTTACACATGATATTTACTTTTGATTTTTTTGGCATTTGACAGAAGATAAAGTTAAACAAACTTAAACAAATTGCGGTATGAAACTCACTTTTAGAATAGGGGTATAAATATAAAACCGTGATGCAATCGACATTTTATCAAATCGTCTAAACAATTATTTTTGTAATTATTAACATATCAATATCTGGGTATCGAGATAAAATCGTCGCATATATTCTCACTGTTAATGCATAACCATGTTACTGACGGGTGATAATTCAACGTTCCCTTTGTATTACCCCTTTCCTTGTCGCTACATGATCAATCCTGCTTCAATGCTCACTTCACAGGACGTGACAGCGTTTGCGCTCAAAACCACCCCACGGATGGCCATGCCCTTATGGCCGCTAATGCTTACTTATTCCCGCAGGAGATTCCCGTTATTTACTCCGTATATTACGAATAAATATCCAAAATCTGGCGGCAGGTTTTAAAACATTTTAGAACGTTTCATCACGCTCATTCAGGTGTAGCCAACGCTGAACTTAACAACAGCGAACAAATGATAAAAGATATCCGCTATTAACACCGAAAATGGTCTACTCTGAGCGTTAATTTTCCCTATAGATTGCGAGCCGGAATGCATGCCCAGAACAGCCAAAGCCGTTGACGTCCCCGCCCTCGGCGAGCTCGATCGTCAGGCGGGTCAACTTAGCCACCAGCTGGCGCAGGCCCTGCGCCAGGCCATCCACCGGGGCGATCTGAAAGCGGGCGACCTGCTGCCCTCGACGCGCCGGCTGTCGGCGGTGCTGAATCTGGCGCGCGGCACGGTATTGGAGGCGTTCGCTCAGCTAACGGCGGAAGGGTTTCTCGAACCGCAGCCCGGCTCCGGCACCCGGGTCGCCTACTATCAGGCGCCGCGCCGCACGCCGCACGCCACGGTGCAGGCCGCTCCATCCACAGCCGTGCCGCTTTCCGCACAGGCGCAGCATCTGGCGTGCTTTGCCGCCCAGGCGCGGGCGTTGCCGCCGGTGCCGTTCACCGTCTCGGTGCCGATCGGCGATACCGCGCCCGACGATATCTGGCGGCGGCTCGGCAACCGCATCCGGGCGCGCGGCCCCGGCGCCCCGTCAGGCTACGGCGATCCGCTGGGCGCGTTGCCGCTGCGCGAAGCCATCTGCGACTATGTGCGCCGTTCCCGCTCGGTAAACTGCACGCCGCAGCAAATCCTCATCACCTCCGGCACACAACAAGGGCTCTATTTGGCCGCCCAGATCCTGCTGGACGCCGGCGACAGCGCCTGGGTGGAAGACCCCGCCTACGCCGGCATCACCGCTATTTTCGACAGCCTGTTTCGCGATCGGCGCATGATTAGGGTGCCCGTCGCCGCCGACGGCATCGACGTCGCCGCCGGTATCCGCCTGGCCGCCGACGCCCGCGCCGCCTTTGTCACGCCGTCGCATCAATATCCGCTGGGCATGCCGATGAGCATGGCGAAAAGAAGCGCCCTGTTGGGCTGGGCCAAAGAGCGGCAGGCCTGGATCGTGGAAGACGACTACGACAGCGAGATGCGCTACGCCGGCCACCCGTTCCCTTCGCTGCAGGGGCTGGCGCCCGAGCGAACGCTCTATCTCGGCACCTTCAGCAAGGTGCTGTTCCCTTCGCTGCGGCTGGGTTACGCCATCGTGCCGCCACCGCTGGTCGACGCCTTTTGCGGCGCCAGGATCCTGATGGATCGCCATCCGCCCAGCGCGGATCAATACGTGCTGGCCGCCTTTATCGCCGAAGGGTATCTCGACCGGCATATCCGCAAAATGCGCGGCGTCTACGCCGAGAAACGCCGGGTGCTGATAGAGGCGATCAACACGCATATCCCCGCGGAGCTGGCGGTAGTGCAGCCCTGCGAGCAGGGCATGCACATGGTGCTGTGGCTGAGGAAAGATCTCGATGACGTGCGGGTCGCCCAATGCGCCAACGAAGCCGGATTGGCGCTGCGGGCGGTGTCGCCGATGTATGCGCCCGGCCACGGTGAGCCGGGCCTGGTGCTGGGATTGGGCGGTTACGCCGACCGCCAGGTGCAACAGGCGGTGGAACGGCTCGGACAGGTGATCCTGGCCTGCGCCGGCAGCGGCGCCTAGCGGGAAAAGCGCTTGGCGCCGAACACGCAAACCACCACGCCGGCCATCACGGCGATCATCATCGGCTGGACGGTTTCCTGCAGCAGCCAGCCCGCCAGCGCCAGGCCGAAGAACGGCTGCAGCAGCTGCAACTGCCCGACGGCGGCGATGCCGCCCTGCGCCAGGCCGCGATACCAGAAAATAAACCCAATCCACATGCTGAACACCGAGACGTAAACCAGCGACAGCCAGGCGGCGCCGCTGACGGCAGGCCAACCGGCCGGCGCCGCCAGCCAAGTGGCCGCCAGCGTCAACGGCAACGCCGCCACCAGCGCCCAGGAGATCACCTGCCAGCCGCCGATCCGACGCGACAGCACCGCCCCTTCGGCATAACCCAGGCCGCACAGCAGCACCGCACCGATCATCAGCGCATCCCCTTGCCAGGCTCCGCCGCTCCCCTGGCTTAGCGCGAAAGCGCCCACCAGCACGGCGCCGACGCCTGAAAAAGCCCAAAAAGCGGGCTTGGGCCGCTCTCCGCCGCGCAAAACGCCAAAACCGGCGGTCGCCAACGGCAGCAGGCCGATATACACCAGCGAATGCGCCGAGGTGGTGTGCTGCAGCGCCAGCGCCGTCAGCAGCGGAAAACCGATGACCACGCCAAGCGTCACAAACAGCAGCGGCGGCAAATCGGCCCGCGTCGGCCGCGCCTGGTGGGTGATCAGCAGCGCACACAGCGCCAGCAAGGCAGCGATCGCCGCCCTGACCGCCGTCAGAAACAGCGGATCGAGTTCCAGCACCGCCACCCGCGTGGCGGGCAGCGAGCCGCTGAAAATAATCATGCCGAGGAAGCCGTTCATCCAGCCCTGGGGCGAATGCCCGGCGACGGGATGCGCAGGGGGAACAACGAGAGTTTTTTCAGACTGACTGTCCGTCATGTGAACGCTCCGCACGCCTGAGGCATACCGAAATCGGCAACCCGCGAGGCGATGTCATAGTGAAAGAGAACATCGTTCCCCGGCGTCACTTGCCGGGGCCAGGTTCTATTTTTCAGATAAAGCGGTTCACGGACAGGTCCGGATAGCGAGATTTTCACTGTGCCGGTTCCGCTAACGCCAAAGAAGGGCGTTTTTCGGGCTGTCCTTGGCCGTTTGGCGGCTCTGCCGGCGGGGTATCATGGACTTTTATGCGTTTTTGCAGAATAGGACAAGGTGCGGTGCCGTGGTGAAACCCTTCTTACGCAGTGGCAGTTTGGATGATGTGCTGGCTTTAGGCGAAAACGGGCAACCGATCTACGCCTGCGCGCAGCAGCTGCGGGAAACCCTGCGTCTTCGCCGGCAGCAGCAGGCCGCCGACTGTCTGGCGATCCCCCAGCCGAACGAAAGCGGCACCCGCATCGACTGGTATGCGCCCTTCCCCGGCAAGGTCACCTCCTGGCTGGCGGCGAGCGACGCCCAGCGCGCGCAGGCGGTGCGCCACCTGGAACACTGCCTGACGATCTTCCGCAGCCTGACGGAACAGGCCCAGGCGACCGATCACCCCAGCCATCGCCTGTTCGGCGCGCTGCTGGCCAAAGCGATGCACATGCCCGACCCCAACCACGTTTACCTGGTGGACGATCGGCCGGTGCTGACCTTCTGGGGCTTTATCAAGCCGCAGGCGCAGAGCCCGGACGATCCGCTGGCCTGCCTGCGCCCGCCCGAATCGGAAGTGGAAAAACCGGCGCCGATCGCCGCCGCACCGCGCAAGACGGCCGTTGTCGAACCGGTAAAACCGGCCCCGGCCGCCGAGCCTGAACCGGCGCCCGCCCCGGCAGCGCCTATCGAATCCTCTGCCGTCGTTCGCCCGCGCCGGCGCTACGCTCTCTGGCTGTTGCCCGTACTGTTGCTGGGCAGTGCGGCGCTGGCCGCCTGGCTGCACCGCTCGCCGCCGCCGCAACCGGCGATGCCGGCGAAGGTCCAGCATCCGGCGCCGCCGGAAAAAACCGCCGCGCCGTTGCCCAAGCTGCGCTTACCGCTGGCGCACGCGACGCTGATGCCGCCGCCCCCGGCGCCGGTCATCCCGCCGCCGCTGGACAAAAATGCGCTGGTGCTGCCGCCCGAGGCGGTGAAGGCCGGCTCCACCCGTTTCCTTAATGGCAAATGGCGCGCCACCGTGGCGCTGAAAGACCCGATTACCGGCAAGCGCCCCAGCCTGCAATATCGTCTGAACGGCGGCAAAGGCAGCGCCGTTATCGCCTACGGCGACGGCGTCAGCTGCCGGGTGGCGGTCGAAGCCGGGCTGATGCAGTCCGGCAATCTGGTGATCAACAGCCGCACCAAGGCGCGCTGCAGCGACGGCAGCCGCTACCAGATCCCGGAGATCGTCTGCCGCCAGGGCGAAACCGGCGCGGCGGAGTGCACCGGCCGCTACGATGCGGACACCACCTATCCCATGACGTTCAAGCGCGAGAGTAAATGATGCTGGCACCCCTTACGGACTACAAACACGGCATTACGCTGATTCAGGACAGCGGCATTCAGTTTCTGGACTTTGCCCTGACGCCGCTGCTGGACGCCGAGTTTCCCGGCAAATTCGTGCGCAAGACCGCCAGCGGCCCGCTGCTGCGCCTGCAATGGGAGGCCGAGAGCGGCAAATACCAGCTGCCGGCCGTGGGCGACCAGGCCGCCGAAGTGGTGCGGCCGGAGTTCAGCTATCCGCTGCAGCAGTCGCTGCACCTGCTGGATAAGCTCTGGTTGCCGCTGCCCTGCTTGCGCCACACCCCGGCGGGCCTGTTCTTGTCGGGCCCGGACAACTGGGCGCGCCTGCAGGTGGTGCAGTTGGATGAACCGGATCAGGACGGCAACCTGCTGCGCGTGGTGCTGGCCTTCGACACCCGCGCTGCGGCGCCCGGCCAGGAGGCGCTGGCGCCGGGCGAAAGCGATCTCGGCACCGATCTCCGTTTCGCGCTGGCGCACCGCAACCACGAGCTGGGCGAGTTCCTCGATCTGACCTGGGTGGACGGCTGGCTGCGCGAGGCGTTCAGCCAGCGCGCCGCCGAGCGGGAGCAGCGCGCCGAAGTGGAGATCAACGCCGGGCTGAAAACCTTCGAGTATCAGGCGCACTACCTCAATCTGTTGCACATGCTTGGCCATCAGCTGGCGGTGCCGCAGATAAAGATGGTGGCGGCGACGCTGCAGCAACCGGCGATCGACGTCGATCTGGTGCTGGACGTCGGCAACTCCCACACCTGCGGCGTGCTGGTCGAGGATCATCCGGAGGAGAGCAACGGCCTGAAGCAAACCTACGAGCTGCAGCTGCGTTCGCTGTCCGAACCGCACCGCGTCTACAACGAACTGTTCGAGAGCCGGGTGGAGTTTTCTCGGGCCGGCTTCGGCAAGCCGCATCTGTCTTTCCAGAGCGGGCGCGACGACGCCTTCCAGTGGCCGTCCATCACCCGCGTCGGCCGCGAAGCCGCGCAACTGGCGCAGCGGCGAACGGGCCATGAAGGCACTACCGGCATTTCCAGCCCGCGCCGCTACCTGTGGGACGAGGAGCGCTATGCGCCCGGCTGGCGCTTCAACGAGCAGCACGAGCCGATGGCCGCCGCCGCGCCGTTGACCACCCTGATCAACGACGAAGGCGTGCCGCTGTTCGCCCTGCCGACGGCGCAACGGCTGCCGGTGTTCGCCGCCCATTACAGCCGCAGCGCGGTGATGACGCTGATGCTGAGCGAGCTGCTGGCGCAGGCGCTGATGCAGATCAACAGCATCGCCCAGCGCAGCCGCATGCCGAACGCCGCCGCGCCGCGCCGTTTGCGCGCCATCATTCTGACGCTGCCTTCGGCGATGCCGAAACCGGAGCGCGAGATCTTCCGCCGCCGCATGCAGGAGGCGATCGGGCTGGTGTGGAAGGCCCTCGACTGGCACCCGCAGGATGCGCCGTTCGACGGCGCGCACGCCCGCTTCCCGGCGCCGCAGGTGCAGATGGAGTGGGACGAGGCCACCTGCGGCCAGATGGTCTATCTGTACAATGAAACCCAGGTGAACTTCGCCGGCCGCACCGACGCCTTTTTCGCCGCCATGGCCCGGCCCGACCGGCCGCTGGCGCCGGATGAGCAGGCGGGCAAAACGCTGCGCATCGCCTCCATCGACATCGGCGGCGGCACCACCGATCTGGCGATCACGCACTATTCGCTCGACGACGGCGTGGGCAACAACATCAAAATCAACCCGCGCCTGCTGTTCCGCGAGGGCTTTAAGGTCGCCGGCGACGATATCCTGCTGGACGCCATCCAGCAGTTTATCCTGCCCGCCGTGCAGCAGGCGTTCGAAGCCGCCGGCGTAAGCGCCGCCCCGGCGTTAATGGACAGGCTATTCGGCAACGAAGGGCGTATGGACGGGCTTTCCACCCTGCGTCAGCAGGCCGCGCTGCAGATTTTCATGCCCGCCGGGCGCGCGCTGCTCGGCGCCTATGAAGAATACGACCCGCTGGACAGCCGGGCGGAAATCGCCGCCAGCCTGGGCGATCTGCTGCCGCAGCCGCCGACGCCGCAGGTGCTGGCGTTTATCAACGGCGAGGTGCAGCGCGAAGCCGACAGCGACGCCTTCGAGATTCTGCACACCCCGCTGGTGATCCGCCTGGCCGATCTGCACGCCGCCTTCTTGTCCGATCGCATCGGCATCGGCCGCTGCCTGCGCCTGCTGGCCGAGGTGGTGGCGCTGTATACCTGCGACGTGCTGCTGTTGACCGGCCGCCCGGCGCGTTTCCCCGGCGTGCAGGCGCTGCTGCGCCACCTGCAGCCGCTGCCCGCCAGCCGCATTCTGCCGCTCGAGGGCTACCACACCCGCAGCTGGTACCCGTTCAACAAACGCGGCCGCATCGACAACCCGAAATCCACCGCCGCGGTGGGCGCCATGTTGTGCCTGCTGGCGATCGACCTGCGGCTGGAGAGCTTTTACTTCAACGTCGGCGATTTCCAGCCTTACTCCACCATTCGCCACCTGGGCATGCTGGACGGCAACAACATGCTGGCGGACGATAACGTCTATTACCGCGACATCGATCTGGATCGCGCCGACTTCGCGCTCGACCCCGCCGGCAGCTTCCAGCTGCGCGGCCCGCTGCGCCTGGGCTTCCGCCAACTGGACAACGAACGCTGGCCGGCCTCGCCGCTCTATACGCTGACCATCAATGACGCCCAGCTGGCGCGCAAACTGGCCGGCGACGCGGTGATCACCCTGCGACTGGCCATTACCGCCAGTGCCGAACAGGGCGCGGAAAGCGTCAGGATCGCGCAGGCGTTGCTGGCCGACGGCAGCCCCGTCCCGGCGCACCATCTGCAACTGAAACTCAATACCCTGGCTGCCAGCGCCTCCGGCGCGACCCACTACTGGATAGACAGCGGGAGCATTTACCCACGATGAAAGCTATCACTACCGCCCAATCGGCCCCGAACCACGCACTCAGCGCCGGCATTCTGCAGGCGATCGCCTGGGTGGACACCGCGCGCCGGCAGTCCACCCGTTTGGAACGGGAAGCCGATCGCCTGACGCTGCGCCTGCGCCGTTGCCATAACCGCGCACTGCAATTGGCGAAGGCACAACCTGCGCAGGTCGCTATCGGCCTGTACGGCCACAACGCCGCCGCCAAGGCCCACCTGCTGGCGGCGCTGGCCCCCGGCGCAGAAAGGCTGCACGGCGACGCCGCGCTGGCGGTGCGTTACTGCGCCACCGCGCCGACGCCGTCCACCGAGTATCCTCTCGCCCTCGCGCTGCTCGATGAAGCGCAGTGGCTGGCCATCACGCTCGATGCCGCCGCGATGGGCGGCTTCCGGCTGGACTGGGACGCCCGCGCGATCGCCGGCCATCTGCAAGCGTTGGCGCGTCACCGCCAAGCCGTCGCCCTCGACGGCCTCAGCGACAGCGATGTGCTGGCGCTGTGGGATAGCCAACGCCGCCACGGCGACAAGGGGCAACAGACGCTGGACAGGCATTTCTGGCCGCAGGCCGTGGCGCTGGCGCCGCAGCTGAGCATCGACGATCGCGCGCGCCTGTTTGCGCCGCTGTGGGGAGAGGAAACGACGCTGACGGCGCATTATCGCCAGCTGGCGCACACGCTGCATGCCCTCGGCGGCAGCCGACAGGTTCATGCTCCGCACCGCGCCTTACCGCTGCTGACCGCGAGCGCCGCAGCGGAAAACGCCGCGATCGTCGTGATGGCCGAACACGGCGGTGAACGGAAGATCGCGTTGAGCGATCTGACCTGGCTGACCGCCGAAGTCACCACCGTTCTGCCGCAGACGGCGCAGGCGGGCCTGCCCGCCGACGTGGCGCTGATCGACCTGCCCGGCAGCCGCGCCTGCCCGCAGGCGGAACCGACGCAGCGGCTGCAACAGGCGAAACGCGCCCATTTGCTGACCCGCTGCGCAGACGGCCTGCACGCCAACCTGCTGCTGGTGGCCGATGCCGCCGCCACGCCGCAGGACGCCGCTCGCGTCGGCCAGGCGCTCGCCAACTGGGTCAATCAGACTCAGGGAGAAACCCCGGCTCTGCGCCAGCGCCGCAAACCCGGCCTGATCTGGGCGATCACGCCGTTCGATCAACGCGGGGAAGGCAAAGCGCGCCCCGACGACGCCGTACAGCGCCAGGTCGGCGAGCCCGGCGACAGCTGGGCCACGCTGCTGGCGCTGGATGAACAGGATTGCCGCCGCATGGTAAGTTACCTGGCCACCCAGGCGCGCCCGGCCCAGAAGCAAGCGCGCCTGCTCGAACAGCGCGAAGAGTTGCAGCGTGAGCTGACGGAAAGCCTGCTCGGCAACTGGCTCACCGCCGCCGATCCGCACGCGGCGCAGCAGCGCGGCCAACAGCTGCTGCGCGCGCTGCAGGCGCAGGCCGGCCGCCACGGCGAACTGCTGGAACGGCTGTTGCCGCAGCGCGATACGTTGCGCCAGCTTTATCAGCAACAGCAGCACGCCGCGCCGGCCCCGACGACGACGCCTGTACCGTTCGGGCTCGACATCGATCTGTTCGGCGCGCCGGAAACCCCGGCATCCGGCGAGCCCTCCGCGTCGCCCTTTGCCGCGCGGGTATTCGCGGATTGGATCAACCATCTGCGCAGCCTGCCGGACAGCCGCCGGTTGCTGGAGCTGCTCGGCGTCGAAAAGCCGCACCTGGAACTGCTGGTCGATGCGCTGATCGGCGCCGCCTGCCGCCTGCGGCTCGATGATGAGCTGGAACGCGCGCTGTGCGCCGGGGGCCTACCGGAACAGAGTGAAGATCGGCAAATCAGCCAGGCGCTGGCGATACTGGGCGACTTCGTCGCCTGGCTCGGCTTCCAGCGGCGCGATGCGGCAACGCGCCCCGAGAGCCGCGTCAACCCCGGCCAGCCGATCTTTACCCCGCCGCCGCAGCCGGCGGTGGACTGGAGCAGCCAGCAGCGGTTAACCCGGCTGGCGCCGACGCCGACCAAAAACACCGCGTTTTATATCTATGACTGGCTGATCGGCCTGCAAACCCTGCTGGCGGAGAATGCGGCGACGGAAAGCGCGCTCGGCGAGGCGCAGCGCGCGGCGTTGGAAGAGATCGTGGCGACTCTGCGATAAGCGGCGGCTCTGGCAGCAATAGGGGGCGAAAACAGGATAAATCGGGCGTTGCCGATTATGCTGATGAGTAACACAGCGATTCTGGGAGAAAATCATGCCCCCTTTCAGCCTGAAGACTATCGATCATGTGGTTCTGCGCGTGCGCGATGCGGAAAAAAGCCTGCGGTTCTATACCCAGACGCTGGGTTGCGACATCGCCAAACGGCGGCCCGATTTGGGGCTGGTGCACCTGCGCGCCGGAACGGCCATGATTGATCTGGTCGACGTGAACGGCCAGCTTGGAAAAAAAGGCGGCGACGCGCCCGATCCTCACCGGCAAAATGTCGATCACCTCTGCCTGCGCATCGATCCTTTCAACGAAGACGAACTGCTGGCCTATCTGCGATCGCAGGGGATCCCCGTCGACCCTGCTGAATCGCGCTACGGCGCGGAAGGCGACGGGCCATCGGTTTACTTCAGCGATCCGGATGGCAATCGCATAGAGCTTAAGGGGCCGGCGGCCGATTAAATCACGGTGTGTTCCGGATATCGGATAACCATAAAATAGCCTTCTAAATCGGCCTAGCCCCTTCACGCTGCTGAACGTTAACGCTCCTGCGCCGCCAACGCCTGGGCGCAGGCCCAGGCCGAGCTCCACGCCCACTGGAAGTTGTAGCCGCCCAACCACCCGGTCACGTCCACCACTTCGCCGATAAAATAGAGCCCCGGCGCCTTGTGGGCTTCCATCGTCTTGGAGGAAAGTTCGTTGGTGTCAACGCCGCCGAGCGTCACTTCCGCCGTGCGGTAACCTTCGGTGCCGTTCGGCTGCACGCGCCAGTTCTGCAACAGCTCCACCAGCGCCGTCTGCTGCGGCGCATTCAGCTGCTTCAGCGTGGCCTCCGGCAGTTGTCCCAGGGTTTGCAAGCACTCCACCAACCGCTTCGGCAATTGCAGCGCCAGGGTGTTTTTCAGGCTTTGGTTCGGGTGCTGGCGGCGTTGATCATCCAGGAAGGCCGCCAAATCCAGCTCAGGAAGTAAGTTAATGCTCACATACTCACCCGGTTGCCAGTAGCTGGACAGCTGCAGCACCGCCGGGCCGGACAGGCCGCGATGGGTAAACAGGATGCTTTCACGGAAGCTGACGCCGTTCTCGGCGGTGATCACCGCCGGCACCGAGACGCCGGACAGCGTCTGCACATGCTCCAGCAGCGGCTTATGCAGGGTAAAAGGCACCAGCCCGGCACGCGTCGGCAGCACCCTGAGACCGAACTGCTCCGCCAGCTTGTAACCGAACGGCGAAGCGCCCAGCCCCGGCATGGACAAACCGCCGCTGGCCACCACAAGTGAGCGAGCACTCACTTTTTCACCATTCAGCGCCAGCGCGTAGCCATGTTCGGTTTTCTCCACGCCCAGCACTTCGCTGCGCAGGCGCACCGTCACCTGGCCCAGCTCGCACTCTTTGACCAGCAGATCCACCACCTGCTGCGCCGAGTCGTCGCAGAACAGCTGCCCCAGCGTTTTTTCATGGTAGGCGATGCCGTAGCGGTTGATCAGATCGATGAAGTCCCACTGGGTGTAGCGCGCCAGCGCCGACTTGCAAAAGTGCGGGTTGTTCGACAGGTAGGCCGCCGGTTCGGCGTACATGTTGGTAAAGTTGCAGCGCCCGCCGCCGGACATCAGGATCTTGCGGCCCGGTTTTTTGCCGTTGTCGAGCAGCAACACGCGGCAACCGAGTTGCCCCGCCTGCGCGGCGCAAAACATGCCGGCGGCGCCCGCCCCAATCACTACGACATCAAACTGTTCCACCTGAGCCTCTCTTATCAAAACCACAATCGCGACAAAAGGGCGCCATATTACGCCGTTTCGCCGCCGGTCACCGCCAAATTCACGGCGGCAGATTGTAAAGCCCCGGCGCCGCCAACGCCATAGTAAGAAAATATTACAGAGGTCAGAGGAGAATAACGCATTGATATTCCATATTTTTGTTATAGGCGCGTCATCGTTTCGTCATGTCCAAATCAAAAAAACGTCATATTTTCCTTTTCCCCGGCCCCGGTTGTCACTGATAATGCGCGGCGTTCATGTCCACAAACTGGCGTAACGCTTATGCTGCATTTGTTCGCTGGCCTGGATTTCCATACC
>Ga0308162_1000487_pt1 | contig 41200 bp, 58 predicted proteins | sample PhySR2_FD_201370 | JGI IMG/M metagenome (GOLD analysis project Ga0308162, IMG submission 201370) | Phyllosphere microbial communities from UC Gill Tract Community Farm, Albany, California, United States - DLSLS.R2 | ecosystem: Host-associated > Plants > Phyllosphere > Unclassified | place: USA... | reverse complement strand
GCATTTTAGACATGTATGCATTGTTAAACTGATCAGCAGCGGTTTTCATTTTGCTCATCAGCTGATCGGTAGCTGCTTCCTGAGCCGCATACACTGAATCGGCATAGCCGGTAGTGAAGTATGATGACCAGCCTGCAGGTTTCTGAGGCAATGAAACAGTACCGCAAACCGCTGAGCCATTATTGATTGAAACTGAGTAAATGCTCTTGCCCGTCTCATATTTCATCATTGACGCAGATTCATACTGCTGTCCGGATGCCTGCATTTGGGCAACGCCCTGATTAACACCTAATGCGCACAGGTTCATTTCAAACATGGTTTTAGCAACGGACGCCATTTCAGGCATTACAGGCGTGATATACAGTGCATTTCCGTTCGCAAGCTCATCTGCTGTCCTGTCAGCAATAATGTTTGCAGATCCAACCCCGATGATTGAGCCAGCCCAGAGAAATACCAGCTGCGCCACAGACCAGCCTACGGCCGTTGGCACAAGCATTAGCCAGCCGAACGTTGTTTTAACGAGTTTGAAGGCACCGTTAGGATCGTTATCAACAAAAGCACCCAGCTGACCTGTCTGATGGATTTTTTTCATCCCGATAATCGCCAGGTAGACCAGTGCCAGAATGGCTATTACTTCGTTCAGCGAGAAAAAGACATTGTTCAGCAGCCCGTCACCTGACGGAGAAAACGGATTATTTACAACCTCACCGAAGACCGTATGAAGCATTTGCCGCGAGAGGTCATTTGTTCTTTTGGCCGCCTGCTGAATTGCTTCAACTGACATATCCGCGTGCGCTGGAAGAGTCACGGCCACGAACATAGCGCCGGCGGCCGCTGACTTTAATAGTTTCATAATTTACTCCGGCGCTGGCCTGCCTGATTAAAGTTAAAAATGCTTTTCTGGCCGCCAGCCTCAATGAAGTCACCGTATGTGCCGTGTTCAGCGACGGAGTTACACCGGTTCCGTATACGCCAGGCATTAAATTCGTAGCTCTGAGCTTTCACGAATGAGAGCGCGCCGGCTGCAACCATCAGGATGATAGTCAGGAAGACGTGAAGCACGCCTGAGTGGAAAGTTCCGCTAAGCAGCAATCGTGCTAACCCAGAAATCAGGAACAGAACAACTACGGCGCTGATCCCCATGCAAACAAGCCAGTAGCGTTTGCGTTTAAGCGCAAGGCTAAGCAAAGCCTCTTCATCCATTTGGCTGCGCTTCATGACAACACTGAAAGGTTCATCAGCTTCGTTTCCCTGTTCTTTTTCTCCCTTCAGTTTTTGGGTCTGAGATTTCAGAAAAGAAACACGCTCGCTAAGCAGGCTGGCACTTTGTTTTACTGACTTGAAGATATACAGAACATCACTTACGCCCGTTATCAGGAAGAATGTCTTTTTTACTCTCCCCTGCTTTTTCTCCCCGTCCTGGCTGCCTTTGTCTTCATTCATCATTTTCTTGATACCCCCGCATTCACATTCTGCAATTGCTGTGCAAGCATCGGTTTATAAGCGTTATACGCCTCGTTCGAAAGGATTTGCCCCAGCAGGATATTGGTCTTCTGCAGCTGCTCTTTAATACCCAGCTGCAGATGATTGTTGAGGTTTGTAATCATGATCTGCTCACGCTGCAGGTCGATTTCATTTTTGTTGTTCAGGGTCGCCAGATAAGCCGGATTACTGTAGCGGCGCTCAACGTCGAACTTCTCAAATTCAGTCGCAGACATACGATTCAGACGCTTTGCCTCACTGGATGCGGAACTCTGAAAGAAGCTCTCAACTTCTGGCGTTTTACGTGCTTCAGCCAGTGCTTCATCCGTCGCCGGGTTTGGCTTAGTGTTTGCAATCATTTCCAGCTGCGGCTGAGCGGCGGCATCTGCCATAGACTGATATTGCTGAATCATGCCGAGGTAAACGCGCCCTGCAGCGCCTTTCACTTCGCCCCTGCTGAGCTGACGGCCAGCGCTGCGAAGCGCCGTATTTTTGACGTAACGCAGTGCTGCATCGGTCTGCTTGTCGGTAAACGTACCATCAGGTGATTTGCCTTCCTCGCCTGCACCATAGAGAACTGATGAAAGTGACGTGTCAGCCTTCGGCATGTCAGAGACGGCCGGGCAGAAGGTCGTCCCGCCAAAGGCCGCATAATCAGCGGTGTCACAATACTGGCTGTGAACGTCTGCAGTGGTTGACGCATCAAGATCAGTCGCACGGGCCGGCACCTCAAAGATGGCCTTTACATCTTTTGAACTGCTGGCGCTGCCCAGCGTTCTCTGGCCGCCGGCCGCTGCAGCGGCAGCGGCTGCCGTTCCACCTGATACAGACTGCGCGCAGATGTCGTCCGCTACGCGATACCGATCCTGCGCCTTGAGTAAACGGTCATTGCGGCGCTGCTCAATCTCAAACTGCTGCTGAGTCTGTGCAACCTGCTGGATCAGCGCGGCCTGCCTGTCACCCTGCTGATTGACAGCCGTACCGATATTAATGAGCGTGGTTTCAATCTGGCCCAGCAGGCCATTTGCCGTTCCCAGCGCTCCGTTTGCGGTACTCAGTGCCGGCATCACCTGCGTGGTTATGGGAATGCTGCTGTTTACGTTTACCGTGTATGCAAATGCAGGCATTACGCCTGCATTGATAACCGATAGTGCAACCAGAGTCTTACAGAGTTTCAGCTTTGATTTCATAACTCCCCTCTTTTTGCTTTTGAAACAAGCTGCTTAGCAAGCTGAATAGCCATTGTTTCTGCCTGGCTATCGTCCTCTGCATCACCACCCTGTTCATTTATCATGTCGTCTATCTTACCGCGCGCGGTTCCCAGCGGAAACTCTTTTGCAAGTATATTTCTGGTTCTATTTCCGCCTAATTCTTTATACATATGCGTTCTCAAAACCCTGTCTTTTGCAGATGAGTTTAAAGCCCATAGTTGTTTAATGCCTACGGTGTTCTTCAGGATGTGGCAGACAAGGCCGTGTCGCGTTTTGAAAATACCCAGGAACGCCGTGCCGCTGCCGTCCGGGAAGGCACCCTGTGGCATGTTACGGAAACGGCGAATAACATCGTCCGGAATATCAATCTGCAGTTCCTTGAGATGCTGCACATCGCCCTGTGACAGTCGCATGATGAAAACACTGTTCATGGTTTTCAGTACGCTTGACGGCATATGTTCCAGGAACTGCGAAGAGAACGCCGTTCTGACGTTGAACTTCCTGTCTTCCAGGTCAGCTGTGTTCAGTGCATCCTGAATAAAGCTGATACCGGCAAAGTTATGGCACTCGTCGTAAAACGTGTGCTTAACCTCTTCTGCCAGCTCGTTGATGCGTGACTGATGATATGAGACATACTGTTTTGGCAGCTGGCTGAGGAAGGTTTCTGCGGACTGAGGCAGATAGTAATTGCGCACGGCCATCTGACGCGCAAACAGATACATGATCCCAGACTTCAGTTTTCCGGAAGGCGTTTTGTTATCGCCCAGCACGTTCTGCATATCCAGGATTGCTACACGGGTTTCTGAACTGAAGTCATAGACCGTCGGGCTGCTGAATATTGCATAGCGTTTGCTGGCAGACTGAAACGCTCGCTGGATGTACTCAACTACTGGCTCGCCACCCAGCAGTTTCACCTTCTCATACTTATCCTTCCACTCTTTAGTTGTGAGTACAGAAATGAAGGTCGCCAGGGTCGGTACAGCATATCGCTGTGCTACGGTTGCCTCGTAGTGCCGGTTCCGGGCAAACAGTAAATCGACAATTTCCCACCATTTGGCGCCGACAAACCATTCATCACCCAGCTCGTCTTTCAGACCGGTTTCTTCCAGCGCCTTATTAACAACAGCAATACGGGCAGAAAACTTATTGGCCGACTCATGCTCAAGCATGGTGTAAACCTGGTCTATCAGGTCTGTGATGATCTGTTCAACGTCGTTAGCGTTAGGGGGCATCCCGGTCTGAGGGTCAACACACATCGCCTGCAGCATCTGGATAAGGAAAATACGCTCAAACTGAGTCGGATAACGGGAACCCAGCTGCGTATCGAAGATGTTAATGCAGTGGTCTGAATCGTTATTGAGCGTGATAGCAGCAATGTAGTGACGCTGATGTTCCGGCAGCTCGTCAATCAGAAGATCGGCGATGCCTTTTGCGCTGTACCCTTTATCAATAATCGTCAGGAACGGCAGCTTACCGTTAGTTCTGAAAATGGTGCTCAGATTCATACGGTTTGCGAGAACGGATTTACCGGAACCCGGAACGCCGGTGTAAACATCAGTGGCCTTTTCCTGCAGGGCACTGGCGATCTCATATGGGAAGAGTTTACCGTCTTCTGTGATAAAGCAGAGGTTACTGTTTTTGCTCCACGGACTCGCCGGACGCTCCAGAGGAAGCATATGCAGCCCTTCGCTCAGCGGCGGATAGTGCAGTGTGCCGGGAGTCGCCATTGAGAGCCCTGGCACGGAGGCGATAAGGGCACTGGTGGGATTACCATACGTGGTGCTGACCTGACTCACACCCCAGCTTTCAATCGTTTTCTTGAGTGTTTCCCTGTTACGTCTTGCTTCCTGAATGGTATCCCCCCAGGTGACAAAATTGACGGCCATGATAACAATCGGGTCAAACTCATTCTGCCCCAGGACATAATCCAGGTCGCGGGCAATGACTTTCAGTGACGGGATGAATCGCAAAAAGGCCAGCGCCGACGTCTTACCGGTGAGCGCTTTTTTTCCGCCTCCGATAAAGTCAAATTTCACACGGTAAGGAAGTTTGCGGGGGATCGTTTTAAACAGCTGCTTGAACGTGACCTCATTCAGCGGTGGTAACTCAAGATCAAGTGCTGCGTAAAACTTGCCGTCACACTCTGTCATTGAGCCATGATCGGTCATATCGCCATCCAGAAGCTGGATATTGAGACGCGGGGGAGTGTAAGGCGTCAGGTCGCCTGATTTCAGGTTTCCGCGTGGCCGCATACCTTTGTCAAAGGCCGTTCTTGGATACCAGCGGTCTGAGGCACTGTTTCGCCACAGGAGCTGTCGCATCATCGAGCCTGCCTTTCTGACATCCATCAGGCTGCAGATAATCGGGTTTCCTTCACCTGACAGGGAATTGATGAGCTGCCACAGAACAGCATCGTGCGAAATTTTCAGTGTATCGAGGCGGTACTCAACAGGATTCTGACCGTGCCCGGACGCCGGCAGCCCCGCCAGTTCCTTGTTAGCTTCTGCAATTTCATCCTTCAGCTCATGCTTGGAGATCAGGCTTTTTGCAGAGTAAAGCACCAGATAGCCCCGTTCACGGCTGTAGTGCGCGGCAATTTTTTTCGCGTCGTCAGCAATCAGATCAACAATGTCCAGGCCCAGCTTGTTGACAGCATCAACATGTGGCTTATAAACCGTGTTCAGTTCGTCCTGGTTTTTAGTAAAATCGCGCTCAAAGGCGAAAGAGAGTTTGTGTCCGGTGCCGGAAAACAGGCTTGTCGTAGATTCGGCAAATCGCTCAATGAAGGCGTCAAACGTGGCCCGATCAAACTCAGTTTTGGCACCTGAGATTTCGATAACAGACAGGTAATCATTACGCTTGGTAGTGAGTATGTAAGGATGTTTTATTTCCGGGTGCTCTTTTCTGTCCTGTTCGGTTAGTCCGTAAACCGTGACCAGATCGCTGTATCGCAGCAGGTCATTACTTACAAAATTTCTGGACACTGCCTCAAGGCATTGCCCGACAATTCCCGTAATCATCGTTACCCTCGCTTAGCTTTTAATATGTTGGCCCATGTACCGACGTCCGGCATTTCATCGTCGGAATCTGCGATCGTTTGAAGAAACTCATCGTCAAAATTTAATGGCAACAGCTGATGGTGCTTTTTAATCAGATGTACCAGGTCATAGCCGTCGTCGCTTCCTGTCTCGTTCAGAACAACCTGCGTAGTGGAAAGCAGTGCTTTCATCATTCTTTCCGCTTTCTCGCGATATTCCGGGTTATCACTCTTCGCGGCATGAGCGATCGCGCGGGCAAGAATGCTGTAGATTTTGCGGTTAGTATTTCTCTTCAGGAAAAGCCCGACCTGAGTCTCCAGCTTCATTTTTTCAGGGTGTTCAGCGGCCAGGCATAAAGAGCAAAGATTTCTTGTAGGCTCGCCGGTGATTTGTAGCTGGTAGACGTCTTTGCTGTTGATACCGCAGGACTGACAGGAGGAAGAGGGTTCGCTTTTAGAAATGGTGTAGGCAGGCATGAAAAGTAACTCCGTGAAGTGGCCCCGCAATGCGGGGCCGGATTATTTAGCCATCAACGCTGGAGTCGATGCCGACGGATTTACCGCTGACAGAGATGAACTGACCAAGCGCGACAAGTAACGCCCCTACAAGAATTAAAGAAATAACGGTCTTGCCTTCGACGCGAGAGCCTTCTTTATTTTTCTCTTTCCATTTCCACAGACCGACACCAACCAGCACCACGCCAACGGTACGGAAGGCTTTAACGATACCAGCCTGAGTACCTGACAGGCCGGTAGTTGAAACGTCAACCATTTCCCAGACGGTATCTGCTGCTGCAGCATCTTTACCCACAACAAGCAGAGGTAATCCCAGTGTTGCTTTGACAATACGCTTAGAGGCAATCCCACGCATAGCGTCGAAACTCACTGACGCAGACAGAACCTTATCTTTTACGGTGCTGAGCATTTTCATTATGACTTTTCCTTTACCAATGGATGTTTAAAGATGTCTGAACCTTGTCCAGTATTTCCGGGTTGAATAAAAGCAGCAGACCGCATATGCACTGAACGATCCCCTTACCAATAGCGCCTGATGCTGAAAGCTCGGTGTTGCCTTCCAGCTGAGAGTTCTTCAGGTTCTTAACCCCCTTGTAGAAGAGATATACCCCAACGATGCGCAGGATACTCAGAATGCTGTTTACCACCTGAGCACCCACGCCGAAGGTGCCTGTACTGGCATAGTTAACGCCATCAAAGCTCACGTCTCCCAGCCCGATCGAGTGAGCACCTGCATTCATCATCTGCTGTAGAGAGATAAGAAACAGGCAGAAAAGAATGCCTGCTCCAATCCTTCCCATACCGGCGCCAGCTGTTGAATGGCGAGCCACCTTTGTTGCACGCAGAAGGAAAGCAGCACAACCAACCAGGCCCGAAATCAGCGCTACAACTATGATGAGTTTTATCAGAGGCCCACGGCCGCCGTTTGCAAACTCAATTATCGCCTGTTCGATTCCGTCGTTCATTATTTAGCCCGTTCCTTTTACCGTTTAGCGAATCAGACCTTTGTCAGTTTCAACCAATCTCTGATTCATGTCTATACCGGTAACAGTTACGCCGCCCAATACCGAACCATTTCTAACAGCGTAGACCTGATTCTTGTATTTTACCCAAGCCAGATCATTAGATAAATCATTAATTGAAAACTCTTTCAATAATTTCTGAGGTTGCTGATTGAAACTATAAGAATTAGCGCCAGCATTTACTGTTGCATTTCCGTTTGAACTGTAATTCAGTTTTAAACTACGAATCTGCTCTTTCAGTGAAGCAATCTCGTTGTTAGCAGATTTGAGCTGATTTGAGAGGATCGTCAAACCCTGCTTTGAAGTGTCATCAATCTGATTGATGCGTTCATTCTGCTTCATGATTGCGCCTGAGATTTCCTCACGAAAACTGCTTGAAACAGCGACTGTGTCGTTCTGCTGAGAGCTGACAGCGGCGCTCTGCCGTGGCTGAATTCCCTGCCCTGTATTATTTGCCGTTGAAGCTGAGTCCGGGGCATTCAGCCAGTACAGGACGGCAGCACCGCCTAAGACCAGACCGGCCAGCCACAGATAATCACTGGTGGCATACTTTTTCTTACCTTTTGCCGCCTTAATGGTTGGCTGCGGTTTAGCAGTATTAACCGGTGCAGGAGCTGCAGAGTCCTGAGTTTTGTCGTTTGGGCTGTCGTTGAATAAGTCAGTCATTTTCTTTCTCCGGCTTAGCGGTAATAACCACGGCGATATGAGTTGTCAGAGTATTGCGGGTAAGGTTGCGGAGCATACTGAGGCTGCTGAGGCGCATACTGCGTCTGCTGTGGCGCAACGGCATTAAGCTGTTGTGGCTCAGTCTGCTGCTGTTGAGTGGCCGGGGCATTGTTTCCTTGGCTGAGAATGCCGTCTCCGCAGTCGCTTTCATAAACCGGTGCGGCAAACTGAATGCCGATGAGCTTGTTGGGATCAACCGTCACCTGACGGAACGGCGTGCGCGCAGCCTGCTGTTCCAGTACACGCCCGGTCTGCTCGCCAATGCCGCCAATAATAGTACCGGCAATAGCTTTACCGTTTGGCGTACCGGTTGAACGGTAAGCGTTGCCGTTGTCGGTAAGGATCATCTGTGAGTTTGAATCTTCATAAAGCTGACCGGTTCTGCCAATGCCGTTTGCTACTGCAGGCACGATGACGTGTGTAAACCAGCGGTCGTTTACGTCAGAAGCGATGGATGCCTTCAGGGTTTCCGCATCAACGCTGTACGCATCAACCTTACATTCAACACCGTTCCATTCCATGCCGGTAAAATGCACGCGGATGCCGGCGCCGGCCAGACGGTTTTCGTTTGAATAGAACGTGGCGCCCTTCTGATCACCCAGAGGAACGTGCGCTGTCGTCGGGCTGTTCAAATCGTCACTGTCCATCGCATTATCCACGATGGCCGGAATACGTTTATACGCGGAGATCAGACGTGCGCCTTTGCTCTGCTTACCCTGTCCTTTTGTATTGGCTGTACCGGTGTTCTGGCCCATGCTGGCCTGCTGCGGATAAACGCTCTGCGTCCAGCTGCTGAAGGCGCCGCCACTCTGACCGCCAGTAGCCTGACCACTACCGTTCTGGCCGCCAGCGCTTTGCCCGCCACTGCCACCCTGTCCGGAGTCACCCCATGCAGAAGCCAGCTGAGCGCCGGCAACCGGCGTGCGGGTTTTATCTAACTGAGTCAGCACGGCAGTAATCGCTTTTTGCTGCTCCTTCTGCTGCTTGGCCTTTTCGCCATTGTCATTACTGCCAGAGCCTGACTTACTCTGCTGAGGTTGCTGTTTCTCTTTCCAGTTGTACTGCGGTGCCTGCGGCTTATCAGTAACGTCTACATCGCTGGGATTACTCGCCTCAAGCGTTGAAATAAAACTGTCTCCCGTCTGATCGGCCCGCTCTGAGTGCTGTGCATTAAACGTCTGCAGCAGACGGTTATAGTTCGGGTCTGTTCTCTCTTTCCCCAGATTGCCGCCGGTAGACGGATTGCTTGTTGTCAGGTTTGAGCTGGCCGTGTCTACATCGCTGGGCGCAAAAACGTAGTAACCGCCGATAATGGAGATGACTATCACGCCCCCGGCGAGCACAGCAATCTTTGTAAAGTCAGTACCTTTTTCAGTTGTAGCCATCAGGAGTTTCCTCAGTTCAGTTCAACGTCAACATCACGAGCGCTGCCGTTCTCAGAAAACGTAAGCACCGGAGTTGAAGGGAGGACATACACATGCGTTCCGTCGATCGCAGAAAGCGTTTTTTCAAATTCATCCTGCAGCTGCAGCGGGCTGCGAACATAAAGTTCGTCACCAATCTGCCAGGCTTTTGTGCCGCCAGGCGCGTTGTGCAGCTTCACAAGCTGAGCATCTTCCGGCGGGATTCCGTCAAGGAACTGCTGCAGCTGTTTGTCATACAGGGAAATTTTTGTTTCAGGCGTGGCGGTATAAACCGGCGTATCCGGCCCGCGCTTAGGGATACGCAGATCGAGACGGTAATCAACGTCAACGGTGCGCGCCTGATTGCTGGGGTCCAGGGCTTTCACGTTGATAATCACGGGTGTAGCCAGCCCCTGAAGTAAAACGGTGACGTTACCGGTACTGAACCTGTCGTTCGGCTGAATAGTGAAAACGGCAGAGCCTGGAATGAAGTTAACGCAAAGCGTTCCGCCCTGCTTCTCGCAGGGGCTGGAGTTAACCGGCGGTGCGCCCAGCTTCCACGGATGGCCGGTAATGTCAGAAAAGGTAACTGTGGTCGTAACGTTAGGATAGACGCGCACCTGCGGGATTGAAGAGCCTGCCGAAAGGGAAACGGTCTGACTTGATACGCGCGGAACGGGAGTTACAAACTGATAGCGGGCGGCAGCTGATGACTCGTCCATCATCTTCGTGGATGTGCGGATCTGGCCCGGAGAAAGTGGCTGCAACTGATTGATAACCGGTGCCGGCAACGGGTCCAGGTTATCGCGGTTAATCTGGGTTGTGGCAGGTTGCTGAGGCTGAGCCGTAACCGTTGCTGAAGGCGCGGCAGGGATAGCCGTAGTTGGCTGCTGCTGTACCTGTTGTTGCTGTGGCTGCTGCTGTACCTGTTGTTGCTGTGGCTGCTGTTGCTGCTGTTGCTGCTGTTGTGGCTGAGCTGTGGCATTGCTAGGCGGAACGGACATTGAAGCCTGTGACGGTTGCCAGTTAGCAACGTCATTGGTGCTGTTATTCCCCGTAGCAGGCTGCTGCGCCTGTTCTGCAGCAAAGACAGAATGCACTGACAGAATGGCTGCGATCGCGAACGTTAGCGTTTTAAGTTTCATTTGTTACCTCAGCGTGAACGGGGTCTTAAATTGACCTGAGTGATTTGTATTCCCTGTGGATCTTCTGACACGTCTACCTGCTGAATCTGAACAACGAGATCGAGGTTTTCAGGCTGATAGTCCTGTGTCTGTCCGGTGTACTGAATAGTGACGGGAATTTTGAAACGCCAGGCCCAGATGTCAGTACCGGTTATGACGCCCTCAGTAATCAGCGAGCCAGGATCGTTCGACATTTTCAGGTTGAGACGCTTTTCTGTAATGCGTTTCAGAATGCCGCTTTTGGTCAGCGCGATACGGAACTGGTCATAGCCGGATTTGGTAAATGCAGGGCGAACTGATGTGAGCTGGTTCTCATAATTCACGAAGTTTAATGCAAATGCCTTAACCATCGTTTTGTTCGCAAAGTCGAGCACGCTTTCTGATGTGTAAGCCGGTTTGTTCAGGGGGTGAATAGGGAAAACATAGCCCCTGTCAGTACCGAAATACTCACGTTCTTTCTTCATCAAAAAATAGGTCTGCGCACCGTTCAGTGAAACTGATACAAGCAGCGCGGCAGACAACATGATGATTGCTTTAAGGCCATGTTTCTCAAATAATTCCTGAGAGGTGTAATTGTTTTCTTCTGCAACTACTGCTCCGGAAGGAGCTAACTCATCAGTTTCGTTTGGCATTACCGTTTCCGGCTCCGCTTGATGTTTAGCCAGATCACCTTTTATTTCCATAGCAGTTTCTCTTTTACAAAAATTTATGTTAGAAATTTCCCCAATCGTTAATGAACTCAGAGGCATCCATGAACGAAAATAAGGAATATGAAGTTTGCGCCACAATAATGTGTGAAAAACGTAAAGCAATGTCGGTTCTGCGTAAAATCCCGGTTGAGAATCTTGAACAAGTCGTTTCCATGTGGCTCGATTTGTCCGGTGAACTGATCGACAAACACAAAAAAGAACAGCGCGAAATTCAGGAAAAGCAGGAAGCTGCTCAGCGTTTCATGGAAGAAAACAACATTACTCCTGAACAGGCCACCGCCATTTTCGGATCTATTCTTGGTCTTGATACCACTGGCACTAAACGCCCGCGCGCTTACCATAAAGTCAAATACAGTATGCAGAACCCAGCTGGCGGCAAACCGATTACCTGGACAGGCAAGGGCCGTCGCCCGGCAGCATTCCAAAACCTCACCGATGAAGAACTGCAGAAATATGCAATCTGATAACGATTGGCTTCGCACAGTCAGGCGGTTTTCATCAGAAGATTCGCTTGATCTATACGTCGAGTCCAAACGTGGTGTATTACCAGCAAAGGAATTCATGCGTCTTCTCAGCGCGGCGGAACACCGCCGCGTAGAAATACAAACCGGAAAGCTATTTGATAAGGTTCCGCGCGGCCTGTTCCGGTAACTAAAGATGGAAAGGGAAAGCATCACTGTTTGCGTCCTCACCCGCACCACTTGCAGTAGCAGGAGAATTTAGCGGCACAGTAGTGCTCGATGCGTTTGGTATAATGCCTGACGTGTCGGGCAGCCGCGATGAAACCGCTGCCCACGGATCAAGCGTCGTACTCCCCAGACTTCCCCACTTTTCATTTACCTTTGAGCGGATCACTCTGCACGTTTCGTTTTTCACCTTCTCGATGATGTCACCGATTGAAGGGAACTGCGGCAGCTTGAGTGATACCGACATGGAACCCAGACACTGGCCCAGAGAATCCGCTGTTGATGTCTCACTTTGAGCTGCATTATTCGCGCGCTCAACTTCCTGTTTATAGGCTGCATCAGCACCTGCCTGCGCGATTCTGCCGGCTTCACAGGTCTGATTTGCAGCGAATGAAGTAGCCGAAAATACAGTTAACCCTGCTGCAAGCAGCAGGGTTTTAGCTTTTTTACATCTTGGGTGACGCTTTTGCGGATGGCGCATGGCTGTGCATTCTCCTTTCATCATCATCTTTCTTTGCGGCGTTTCCCGAATGCATAATCCTTTTCATTACAGGTTTGTTTTTTACATCATCTGAAACGGGTTGTAAATGCTGCTCGTTGTTTTCTTTATTCAAAAGGTTTTTGTATACAAGTCCATTTCCTTTTTCATTTGCATTTCCGTATCCATGCATAACCATTCCGGTAGGTGCATTAGCATTTACGGCAGCCAGGGTGATGTAGTCCCTTTTTTCCCCGTTATCCATTCGTTTTGTGTTTACTTTCCCGATCACGCTGTGATAGAGGCCGGTTTCTTTGTCACGGACGGCGCCCTGCAGAAATCCTTTTTTGGACTCAAGCAGAATGTATTCCGGACTTTCCCCTTTCTTAACGGGTGACATCAGCAGTGGCGTACCAGCAGACGCATTCTCTGCAGGCAGCTTGTAGTCGCGCGGCTTGGGCATGTCGGCTGCGGCAGGCGCACCGTTTGGCTTAAACCAGAACAGTTCATTTTTTGGCACGGGTTCGTGAGAAAGATTGATGCCCAGCGCTTCAATCTTTCCGCGCATCATTTTGTAGGTGTTCGCATCGTAGGCCACCAGGTCAGCAGGCTTGAGGGCTTCCGGATTGTTTGGCGTTGGCTGAGGATAGACCGGGCGGATCTCCCACTCATTCCTGCGCGCCTGAATCGGCTCATAGCGCAGTATGTTGTTATCTTTGTCGCGTACCGGCGCAGTGACTGTTACGTCCTTAAAACCGTTACATTTCGCGTAGATGAGACGGTCTTTATCCACGCCGGCGTTCTGCACGGCCCTTTCAAGATCTTTGCCCCAGATAGTTTTTTCTTGTTTGCCGTTAACCAGCGTAACGTAGTAACTCATTGATTCTTTTTCATCGAACTTATAGTGGGCTTTTCCGTGGGCCTTAATCGCACCGCTGGCCCACTCTTTGCCGGGCGCATCGGTGCGCTGAGTCGCGGCGGCGGCTTTGGCAACAGCGGCAGTAGCAACGACAGCGGCCTTCTCCTGCTGTGCCCTGTCGGCTTTCTGAGATTGTGTATCCTGCTGGGGCTTACTCTCTTTAACGCCGTCGGCAGTGCCCGGAGTCTGCTGCGACTTTTGCTGCGTGTCATACGCGTCTTTAGCGGCAGCCTTTTCCCTGACAACATCCTGCAGGCGTGCTCTCTGCTGAGGATTAGAAAGTTTGGCCTCTATTTTATACTCGGCCATCAGCCCGTAGACGCGCTCTTTAAATTCATCACTCCCTGTAATTTCTATGCCGCGCTTGTGCTGTGCCATAGCCGTTTGCAGGGCAGCAAGGATCATGCCGTCGTTTTTACTCGCGCCGTCATTTGCCATACGCATGTGCGTGCCATAGTCATAAAACGCATCATCATTACGCAGCATGTACGCCACATAATCTTTCTCATCCCTGTGCCGTATGTCTTTCATCAGCGCATCGAGGTCGATACGTTCTTTAGGCGGGATACTTGCATTATCAGTCGGAGCCCAGGTAAACCCGTTAAGTACCTGCGCTTCAGACTCCTGCGCCTGATTTTTGCTGGCCTTTGCAAACGGGGCTTGTTCAGCTGATTCCTGTGCAGGTTGTTCAGCCTTCTGAGTCGCATCCTCTTTCTCAGGGACTACCAGATAGGGTTTGCCTTTCGTCTGAGGTTCAGCCTGCATGGCAGCATAGGCTTCCATCGAGGCGTTAATATCGTCTGGATCGTTATCCCACTGTGCATAATCATCTGCATATGAGGCCGCACTGGTATTATCTGCCGGTGCTGCAGACGCTGTGGCCGGTGCATCGTCCTGAAGGCTCACAGGGGCCGCGCTGGCATTATCTGCCGGTGCTGCAGGCGCTGTGGCCGGTGCATCGTCCTGCAGGCTAACAGGGGCCGCGCTGGCGTTATCTGCCGGTGCTGCAGGCGCTGTGGCCGGTGCATCGTCCTGAAGGCTCACAGGGGCCGTGCTGGCGTTATCTGCCGGTGCTGCAGGCGCTGTGGCCGGTGCATCGTCCTGAAGGCTCACAGGAGCCGCGATCGCGTTATCCGCCGGTGCTGCAGGCGCTGTGGCCGGTGCATCGTCCTGCAGGCTCACAGGGGCCGCGCTCGCGTTATCTGTCGGTGCTGCGGTCACTTCATCGTTAGCTTTTTTACGGGACTGATCTTGTAGCTCTTGGTCTGCCATATTTTCCATCCTCGTTACATTTTCGATTGCCGTTTCAACCTGCCAGTTGACCGCGTTCAGTCCTTCCTCAACGTGCAAATCGTTAAAATCAGTCAATCCCTCGCGCGGCTCGCGAAAGGTCGGCGTGACAACGTGGCCGCCGGTCAGCTCTGCAGCCTCATTCGCATAGTTCAGACCGGCGTTGACGTCTTTGTAGATGTCGTTATCCGCAAGGAAAAAGTGCTGGCTGTTGGGGTATTGCTCATTGAGGTGGCGGGCAACTTCAACCATGTTGCCGGCATTGACGGTCATAACCACCGGACGGCCCGTGGCTTCGCTGATACTTGCTGCTGTGGCATAGCCTTCTGCATAGAGAATATTTTCCCCGTCACGCAGCTGGCCGCCGGCAACGAAAAACGATCCCCATGCCTGGCCGTCTTTTTCCAGGTGCTTCGTACCGTCAGGCCAGATACGCTCAAGGGTACGGAACTCACCGTCAGCGTTGTGCAGCGGGATGACGACATTACCGTGCTGATCGGCTTTAACACCGCCTGCTGCATTAATCTGCTTGGTCTGGTGATAAGCCTCCGCGCCGGTTGCATCCGGAAGGGTATTAAACGCCTCCATCAGTCGGCCTGCTGTCTGATCGAATTTATCCGCACGCTCTGCAGCACGCTGTTCACGACGTGCAGCGGCATCGGCCCGCAGCATCGCCATCTGTTCAGGGTTAGGCTTTTGGCCTTTCGACACCCATTTCTGGATCTCGCCCCCGTTTTTATAATCCCTGTACCAGCCTGCAGGGCGGCCATCGAGAAACGCGGCATACACGCCCTTTTTAGAACCGGCCTTCCCGTCCTCGGTATCGACGTAATGCTTCTGGCCGTCGAATTCCACGGGCCCATTCAGAATGGCGCCACGCTCTTCAAGCCAGGCTGAAAACTCAGCTTCAACGGCGCTGATGTCCAGAGGCTTTTCAGCTTCAACCTTATTCGGATCGTAAATCCACGGCTCCAGCCGGGTCAGGTTGGCGCCCGGCTTGGCGTACCAGACCTTAGCTTCACGATCGAGTTCAAGCGCATTCTCGCCGTTACTCAGCTTGCCGGCTGCTGCAATAGCGCGCTGACGATCGTCATAAGGAATTGCCAGGCGGGTTCGTTCGGTGGCGATTTCAGGTTTATCGGGATTGCTCATCGTTTACTCCTGACTTTAGGTAAGTTTCAGCGTTGATTACGGCGATACCACCACGGGCGCCCACGGATATTTTTTCCGCGCAGCGCACGCAGCAGCTTCTGGTAAAGCACCTTCACCGTGTACCCGAAATAGCCCAGCACGGCGTAAAAACCGACGATGAAAGTACAGAAATAGAGGGTGTCCATTGAAGGGAATGGAAACCACAGCAGGTAAACAAACAGCGACAGAACGGGAACGATGCCTAACATCAGAGGCCTGGAAACGTTACGCCATTGATTCTTGCGCATAGGTGCCCTCTTTCAGCTTCAGGAAGTCCAGGTAGCCCGCAACCTCGATCATTTCCTCTTCACTGACAATGCCGTCCTGATAAAGCCGGAAGGCGTTCTGAATGAGCGAACGGTTCTGCGACAGCAGCAGCTGATCGATGGTTCTGCCCCACTGCGTGTACGGCTTGGAAAGAAGATGACTGCGCAGCTGCGTGTCAACAATCACGTACTCACGCACCGCTACACGTTTTCCATCTGTAGACCGCAGCAGGCGCTGCACGATGATGTAACGCAGGACTTTCAGCGTGTCATAGGCAATGGATTCACGGGCATCAAAAGGAAACATCAGCACCGCACGCTGGATGGCATCGCCACAGGTATCAACGTGCATCGTTCCCTTACAGAAGTGACCGGTTTTACCGGCGGTCAGAGCAGCCTCATAGGCAAAGCGTTCCAGCAACTCGCCAATGTCGATGTTTTTAGGTGAGCGGCGCAACGCTGAGTAGGCAATGAAATCGGCATAGGTGCCAAAATCGCGCCCCATTTCAGACTGAGCAGGCTCCGGGGCAATCCAGTCTGGCCCGCCCAGAATCAGCTCTATCGGATCTTCACCGGTGATCACTTTGCGGTCAGGAAAATTTTCACCGCTGTGCTGGTTTATGCTCGCCATCAGGGTTGATTTTCCTGAACCCGTTTCACCGCAGATAAACGCCAGCCCGGATGCAGGAAACAGTGAGCGGACCAGGACGTCAGGCAGGCCCATTGTGTGAAGTTTAGGGATCTGATTTTTAAGCACGCGCATTGTCAGCGACATAACGGCTTCCGTTTCATAAACGGTTGCCTGTGTGAAGTTAGCGCGAAAGCGGGCACGTTCATTGCGGTCAAGCCCCAGCGTGCCGGCCATATCACCGGTCAGCTGCAGGGAGGTGTTTACAATCTTCGCCATTTTCAGGCTGGTTTTAACGTCCGGATTGAATACCTGGTCAATAACGGATTCAAGCTCCAGCGGATCGATGGCATAAGTGGTCATCGGATGCTGCCGGCCATGTTTCTCTATGAAAATACGGCCGCCCCCCTGCAGCAGCACATCTGAGACGTCGTTTTTTAACGTCCACACCAGGAACCGCTTCAGGGTATCGGCAGTCAGGTGATTATGTACGCCGAAATCAAACGTAAGGTTATTATCCATGTCCATTTCCTTACTTGATGGTCGGTGACCAGTTGCGCTTGTTAACGTCAAACTCGGCCTGTTTTTTCATGCGCTTAACCTTGTCACCCAGAAGCAGACGATTTTTGTCGCCGGTCACGGTCTGCTGCTGCTGTGAAATCACAGGCGCTTTAACCATGTCCTGCTGCAGCAGGGTTGAGTAGCGCAGCATCCCGGTGTAATCACGGGTCAGGCGGTTGAAGTTAGACACAAAGATTTCATCGGCTTTCAGGCGGCCGTCTTTCCAGCCGTCTTTAATGGCACGCTGCCAGATGTCGCGCTGCTTGCTGTCTTTCGGCATCGCGGCAGGTTCTGGCAGCTCAATACGGTTTGCCAGCAGCCCGGTCAGCAGGTAGCTCTTCCACGTCGGGGGATTACTCACAAATCGGGCCGGCACAACGATGTCATACGCGCGGTTTGCCGTGCGGATCTGCTCGTTAGTGATATGCGCAACGTCCTTCGCTTCAACAATCACCGGCGGCAGATAGCCATCAGGGCTGATGAGCGGCTGGAAGGAATACATATAATCAAGATTGCTGCGCTGCTTCTCAAGAGCCGCCCGCAGCTCTGTGGCGCGCTCTGCTTTACCGCCCCGAAAGCCGATAGTGTGCGCGGCTTCATTCAGCATCGAGCTGCCAATATCAGACTGGCTTTCCGGGTTAGAAGGAGGATCGAGGTAGTAGTTAATGTCTTTAGGTGCTTCTGTATCATCTGCCAGAACGCTCTGAATCGGGCTTAGCGTCAGCATGACCAGAAACAGGGTTTTCATTTTCATTTGCGATTACCCCGCAGGAAGGATTTACGTTTTTCAGGCGTGAGGTAAATCAGCTGCAGCTCGCCGGCGCGCTGTACGACGTTGGCCCGGTAATCAGTCTGCTGACGGATCAGCGCAAGCAGCCCTTCAAAGGTGGCATTGCCCACGTCGATATTCACAGGGAGAGGAAGTTTCACGCCCTGGCTGGTAAAGCGAAGGCCGCGCTGTTTTGCCATTTGCGCCAGCAGTTCGTAAGCATCGCCCTGCCAGTTAACCCGGATGTTCTGGCTGTTGGCATTGATGACGGTAGGAATGCGGAAGGTGGTACGGTTGATAGCGCCGGCCTGGTAAAGCTCATTCTGGGCCAGGGTGATTTTAATGGCCTCTTCACGAATCTGATCGTTAACCAGTTTTTCTGCGCTTTGCTGTTTTTCTTTTGCTGCATTTCCGGCACAGCCAGAAATAGCAATGACAGAAACGGCCACGAGGGCCGTTTTCAGATTGACTTTCATGTTGACTCCGTTTTTATCGCGGTTTGAATTGACCGTTAATTCGGTTTTTCATTTCCATTTCATTTTTACTATCATTTCGTTCACGAAGCAATCTCTCTTGCTCTGCACGCGCATATTCTGCCTGTGCTGGCTGAGTGAACGTAATGCCAGAAGCAACAGTATGCTGATGATTAACAGCCGCATCGGTAATGCGTTTAATCCCTGCCTCTTTGAATTCCCCGCTGCCGTCGAAACGGATTTGCTGCGCGTTGCCGGCAAGGGAAAGAGCCACGGCCAGATCGGTATCTCTGCTGTCGCAGCCGGCCGCACTTTCAGTAAGAATGATATGACCGCGATCGGCCACAACGGGCACGCCGTCACGATGGAAGATAACGGTGCCGTCTTTTAGCAGGCGTGGCGTCACGTTGTGTTTCGCAGACGCCTTAACGGGCACGTCGTCGCGGTCGTGGCTGGTCACGCCGTTGTACATCCGGCCGAAACCGATGTCAGCAACGAGCTGGGACTTATAGGATTCTTTACGGCGGGCTGAATAAGCAAAGCCACGCATCTGACTCAGTGCCGCTTTATCCCCTTTCAGTGCCTCCTGCTCTACCCATTCACGATAGGTCAGCGCCGGATTAGCCGCCTTAAATCCGTCACGCTTTTCACGGTTCTCCAGACGCATAACGGCAATGGCCTGCTGCTTTTTAAACTCAGCAAGGTTGTAGGCAAGGCGTCGCATGTGCGGATCGGCAATGCTCTGGCGGATGTTGTTTTTAACCATCCGGGTATGCGCGTTGATCATGCGGAACTGTTCGGCCATGAACTCACGGTCAACCTGATAGCGGGGAAGATTACTGCGATAGGCTTTATAGCGGCCTTTAAGCAGCAGGCGTTCTTCTGCACGTTCGGCACGACGCTGCGCACGTTTGGTGGCGTCACGGCGATAACCGCCAGGCTGATAAGTTTTACCGCTTAATGCAACCGGCGCCGGTGCCGTTGCAGAAGGAACGTATTTACCCAGACGTTCCTCAATATCCTTCAGCGTGTACTGAGCCTTATTGAATACCAGGCTGGCTTTAACTGCGCTCACCTGCTGGCCTGTCTGATGCGTCACAACAAAGCCACGCTGGGCAGTCGCACGCTGAAAGCGAAGGCCAATCTCATTGAAGGTGTTATGCACGTCCTGCCAGCTTTTAGCTTCGCGCAGACCGTTTGAAATGTGCAGCAGGTTCTGACGCGAACCTTCCTGGTCTTTATCACCCACGATGAAGCGATAAAGCGTTTCAGTACCGTCCTTGTTTTCCATCTTGTGAATGGCATCTTTGGAACGCCAGTTACCGCGCTCTTTTCGGCTGTGAGGGTTACGGACAATCTGCTGACGATCGTTCACCACATACGCACCGGCTGTGTGTGACCAGCCGTGTTTCATCTCAAGAACGCGGCACGCCTGATGAAGCGTATCTTTCGTAAAGCTGGAAGATGCGGCCTTGTACGTTTCGGGATGAACGCGGTTAACGGCAACGTGAACGTGCAGGTTATCCGTATCGCGATGGATGGCAGCAACGTACTGGTTATCCTGCATACCCATAGACGCCAGCGTAAACTTAACGCTGTCGAAAACGGCGTTGTCGTCCGGCTTTTCATGCTCCGGCCAGGACAGAACGTAGTGCATAACCGGGTCTTTGGCGCGATGATTCTGAAGAGACACAGCATTCATTTCAGCTGCGGCCCCTTCAAGAGAAAACGTGTTGTACTGACATGTAACGTCACCAACCTTAACGCGGTTAACGCCGGGGGCTACTTCAACCGGTTCGGATGTGGCAGTTTCGCGGCGGGTCAGGTAATTATTCAGTCCGTCAAATGTACCAGGCGCGACAGCAGAAACCGTCTCATTCGTTGGCTGAACAGTATCAGTCAATGAATCAGACGGCTTGTCTGTCATGTAGGAGATAAGCTGCTTAAAGCTTGACTCCTTATCTCGCCTTCCCTCAATGATCTTCGGAATCATTACCCTGTATCTCTTGTTGAAGTAAAACCGCCGCTTTTCGCACTTCCTGCAGGATGTCGGAAAGCTCTTTACTGTACTGCCCGTTACTCTCATTGAAGATGTGTTTTTGCAGAGCGGTTATCTTAATCAGTGAGGCTAAAGAATTGTACTGGCCCTTAGACTGAAGGCGCTTTCCAAGCCCGGATTTGATAAGATATTCACTAAGACTGTGCCCTGATTCCTGAGCCTTTTCGGTAAGTTGCGCCTTCACTTCGGCGGTGCATCTTATCTGGATTCGCTCATCTGTTTTTCGGGATTCGCTACGGCTCATTTTCCAGTGTCTCTTCAGGCAGTTCAGTTCAGACAGCTTCAGCTGTGGGTGTCGGGTGAAACCTGACCAAGACGTTTTTGGATGGCCGCCGCGTGTCGGCGGTACTCCAAAAACACATCTTGTCCCGTATTCAAAACCAGTGCATGAAGTATATCATCGTGCGGCTTTCGGAGCCAGTCGCCCGGTTTGAAAACCCGGCCTGTAGAGGCTATGATGCTTTTTTTTGATTGGTGGAGTGAAAATGATGAGCCAGAAAGGTGGAAAGACTTACAACAGTAACGATGTAGCGAAGGTAAAAAATGTTCTGGCTCAGTTGCCGGATGTGACGCATGAACGCCAGCGTAAGCAGGACGTTCTGGCAAGCCTCAAAGATGACATTCTGCTGCTGACTACCGAAAAGGGTTATACGCTGGATGAAGTGCTGGAGAAGCTGCACGCTGCAGGAATGGAAGACGTGAATATTCGCGATCTGAAAACGCTGAGTGAAGGAAAAAAGCCAAAACGACAGCGCGCACCTTCACGCAATAAAGCCACCGAAAACCAGACCTCTGCTACCGGTCAGGGGCAGTAAGTAGCTCCCGCCATTCGGCGGGCAGGGTGTAGCTGAACGCCTGCAATTTCTGTTAATCACAGCGCAGCTGTGGGTTTTAAAATTAACAGGGTAAAGAGTCGCGGGGCGGACACAAAAAAGGGCGTCAGACGACGCCCTGCTGCTTCAGTTACTCCATCGAGTACCCCATAAAGAACTCAAGCCAGAAGATGAAAAAACGCCACTCATCCCCCTTCATGCCCGGCACCCGTCGCCGCTGTCCCTTTGCAAGATCCTCGGCAAGATGTACAATAGAAACTGACATAGACAAACCTCACATTTTGTTTTGTCAATCCGCCGGATTGTGTCCGCAATCCGGCACCCTTTTTAAGCGTATTCAATGCCGTTCCTCCACCTCCTTAATCTCGGTTATTAAACAGTTCTCGTCTGCAAAACCTTGCCCAACCAGAAAGGCAGCGTCATATGTGCTCTGCGCTTTGATAGTGGTTTCGCATTCGATGTTTTCCCCTGAAATGTTGACGCTCGTAAAGCGCACTACAAAATTCCTGGCCGTCTTGCGGTACTGATTTCGCCAGCCATCAATTCTGACTAATACCTCTTCAGCCACGGCAGAACGCACGCGCTGAAACTCATATTCATCATTGATAATCAGGCGGGTATCGTTAATCATCATTTCAATGACGGCGGTCTGATCAATCTTGCTGAGCGTGGCAACAATCTGGCCGGAAGACTTCAGCTTTTCGGTAAGATGATTCACCAGTTCGAAAGGTTCCACGCCGACGGTCTGCGCGCTGGCAATATCAATCTGTTCCGGGTAAAGGCTGGTCTGTCCCTCAAAATGCTCGCAGATAAGTTCTGCGACGACCAGCGCGTAAATGTCAGCTGGGTATCGGTTAGGCATCTGGTTTTCTCCTTGCGTTGTATGCAGCGTCTACGTGTCTGTCTGTATTGAAAACGTGAATCTATTATACGTCATATGACCTACTTTTAGCAATCTGTTTTGCCCTCATTCGCCCCCTTTTTGGGGGCGATAAATTGTTAAAATTTGTCACCAATCCCACTGGAAAAGTTCGTCTATCAGGTCGCCGTCTGCCTCAAGGTTTATCCACTGATAGCCACAGTCCGCTACCCGTTTCAGATTGAAGATAGCGCGCGTACTGATACCCAGACGCATCAGATCCGTTATCCAGCTGCATCGCCGGTCCAGACAGAAAATCCAGCCGTATGAAGTGCTGAGAATCCAGTGTTCGCCGCGTTCGGTGTCGTTACTCCAGCACAGGTCTGCAATGATCGGCTGGTCTTCCGCGCTGACATGCGCCGTGCTGATCGTCGCCGTTCGCGGACTTTCTGAAATAGTGAGATCACGCAGAACGTATACCGCTTTTTCTGGTGTACCGGTCATGATGCCTCCCCGTGCCGACGGGTGAGGCCATAGGACGTAATTACGCTGCCGGTGAAACTGGCGGGGGTGTGCCTTCTGGTGGCCTGGCTGACCGCCCCCTGCTTATCGACATCAATCACGCTGACCTTTACCCTTTGCCCGCGTTTACTGTTCCTTCGCGATCGCGTCGTACTGAAAGCGCCTGCGTTTTTTCGTGCCGCCGGTGCCAACCGGCGGCCTTTTACCGGTGCCTTTCCTGGCTGTTCTGAAACATCGCAGGCGTGCAGCTCTGCCACGTCGTTTAGTTCCACATACGGGCCGTTATCCGGCCCGATGCCGCTCTTGCGGGTGACTTCATTCGTGTTCGTCATTGGCTGTTATCTCTGTCAGTGAGCCTGATGGCATAAGCCGTTCTGAAAGGGGGGATAGCTCCCCCCTGGCTTATCAGTAATGTCTGACGTTGTTTTTCAGCATTCTCTGAAATTCAGAAATAAAGTCGCGGGCAAAGGTAAAATCGCGGTGGATAAGCTGGTCGTTTCTTTTGTTACGCCATTCCACCTGAATTGAATCACTGGTGTAAAAAATGACGGTGATTTCGTGCGCCACGCCCAGCGGTTCGGCAAGCGCCATAATGGCGTTTACTTTTTTCTGGTCGGCTTCGGGAAGGTTGTGTGTTTCAGCTAATTTCATTTTCAACATCATTTAAACTCCTGCGTTAATCGGAACGCTGCCGCTGAACGAATCCATTTTCGTTTCAGTAAAAACATTATGCGTCATATGACCTACTTTATCAAGCCTTTTGTTTAGCTGATTCTGATTTCAATTACCCCGGAAATGTCGCGTGATAATCCATTTCTCAGGCGCGGCACGCTGCGGACTCTCCCCAGAATAACCGTCAGTTCCTGCGCGCCGTAAAGCAGCTTTCTGGCCCCGTCCAGCGCTTCAAACCGCACCTGTCCGCCGATCCCCTGGCTGGCCGCCCATTTTGCCGCTGCCTTATCCAGCAGTTCCGTCAGGGGGCTGCCTGCGCGTGGCCGGTACAGAACGCGCGGAAAGCGGTCAAGCTCATCACGCCGTGAAAGGGTGTCGATGGTGATCAGTGCGCCCATAATGGCCTCCTGTTGTCCGTCAGAGTGGCGCCCCTCCCGGAGCGCCTGTCTGGATTAGTGGGTCAGTACCTTGCGCGGCGCACGGTGACGCCACAGCAGATAGCCGGTATCAGCGGAGCAAAGCAGGCTGAACGCGGTCACGGCGTGAATAAAGCTGAATGTGCCGTGACCGGCTTCAGAGCCGCCCGCCAGAACACAGGCAGATATAAAGCCCACTGCGGAGGTACACAGGAACTGGAAGTTAACCAGCTCGGTCTGGTGCTCTTTCAGGGCACGACGGGGAAGGACAAACGCGGAAACCGCGAAGGCGGCCAGAACGATGTAGAAAACAGTGTTAGCTGTCATAAGGTTTACTCCTGCGCAAAGCGGTGCGCTGCCGACGACACAACAACGTGCTGTGTCGATGAGGTAATATTACGTCATATGACCTACTTTATCAAGCGTTTCGTGCCTCAATTAATAAGAAAAGAAGTATCATTTTGATACTTCCTTTCCCTGTTAATTCTGCCGTTATGCTGCGTTGTATTTTACCCGCATATCCTTGCCGCTGGCGTACTCAGAGATAACTTCGAGAGCCGTCACGTTATGCGCTATGCCGTTCATCTGCATCACGGTTTCCACGGCTTCAAACAGCCGCGCGGGATCAGCCAGGGGAAACCACAGATCGCAATCGTCGCCCTGTAATTTCTCGATGCTGCAAAAGTGAAACCCACGGCCACACGATAAATCGCAGACCATAATGATTACCTCAGCGCGTGCGCCCTGTTTAACGTCTGTCATGGTGGTGTATTCCTGTCGGTGAAGTGAGGGAAAACAGCGCCCCTGCGGGCGCTGTGAATATCAGTCCCAGGCGCGGAAAATCTGCCCGGCCTCGCCGTGCTGATCGGCAAAGGCGCGCAGTTTCTCCCACTGCACAATCAGGTGATCGCACTGGTCGGTGTTGCCCTTTCCGTGTGCATTCCATGCCATGCGGTTCAGGGCCATACTGGTGAGGAAGATGCCGAAGGCTTCGGCGCTCATTTCGCCGCTGTAGCCGTTGCTGCTGACGCAAACCTGATAAGTTTTGTCGCTGTCAGGACACATGAAGCCGCCGCCACAGGACAGCGTGTTATAGCGCCAGTAGCCGCCCTGATACTCTTCGCAGTAGTAACCTGCAAGGGCGTAAACCTGCTGTTCGCCCAGCAGATAGGCACCGCGCCCGAAAAGCTGGGGCAGGAAGTCCAGGCGCTTTTCGTCTTCAACAACGGTGGCGGTAATGGCGGGAACATTAAGCTCGTAAGACATGGTTTTTTACTCCTGTACCGGTTGCGGGGTACTGCCGCCGGAACAGCCCAGTGCTGCTCCGATGAAATTATTATACGTCTTATGACCTACTTTTATCAACCTTTTTTCACCGCGTATATGCAAAAAAAAACCGCCCTTGCGGGCGGTGTTATCAGTGAGCCGGATCGGCCTCATATATCCGCTGAAATATGTCGAGGCCGTACAGCTCGGCGGCAAGGGAAATGCCTACGGTGACGCCTTTCATTTCCTCCGCGCTGTACGCATAGAAGGCGATCGGCTGCTCATCGTCCGGGCTTTTTCCTACCACGATTTTATGCGTCGGGCGTTTGTCGGTGCTGGCGTTGCTTTTGTCTTTGTAGATCATGGGATACTCCTGCGTTAACCGGAACGCTGCCGGTCAGGGTGTCTTGCCCTGACGCATAAATAGTACGTCATATGACCTACTATTTCAAGCCTTTTGACCGCCTGCGCCGGAATAAAAAAGGGCGCTTTCGCGCCCCTTCTCTGGTCAGTCTTTGTCTTTATCTTTCTTGCGGAGCACCGCGATAAGGCCGGTAACAGCCGTGATCACGGCGGCAACGGAGTTGAGGATTTCGGGGAGGTGGTTGAGGATGTCAGCGGAGGTCATAGAGCACCTGTAAAGTTAGGAGGGTTACTGTCTCTTCGTGAGCCAGTGCGATCATTGTACGTCTTATGACCTACTCGCGCAACCCCTCCGGCGACCGTTTGTCGCTTATTTTTAACGCCCCGCCGCCGTGCTCACCTCCTTCCTTTCCCTGTTAAATTTCGCCCGCCTGCGGGCGCTTACCGGACATACTGCCAGACGTGAGGCGGGATCTTGTCCCAGAGCTTACCCGATGCAATCTCAGCGCGCCGGTGATCGGCTGCTGACTCAAAGGCGGCCCGCTCACTCTCACTGATCTGGCTGCGGTCGCGCATCGACTCGTAAACCCGTTCCAGGGTGTCCGCGTTCCGGCACCGGCGGAAACGGCGCAGGTAAAAATCTTTCTGTTCCGTGTACGTTTTGCTGTCGCTCATATCCTGCCGCCTCCGACGATTTCAACCTGTGCGGGCATGAAGTGTATTTTATGCCCTTTGTGGATCACGTTGTCCGGCGCGTCTATTTCATCAGTGATGAAGCTGACAGCCTGTTTTCTGGTGCCGCACTCGCGTTCTGTAAACCAGAGCACTTTAGCCGCGGGCTTCTCTATCGGGTGAACCATCTGGCCATTCATCCGGCAGCCGGTCGCCGGTTCGTCCATGCTGATCTTAATCGCGCCGGGTTCGCGGAAGAAATACCGTGTCTGAGCCGCGTCCGCTGTGGCGATGCAGGCTGACAGGGTGAAGATGATTAAAAGACTGCGTTTCATAATTTTCCTGCGGTATGTCTGGCACTGCCGCCGGGGCGGCAGTGCGGTGGATCAGATACGGTTAAAGACAAACCCGCCTTCAAACCTCATGCCGTTGAGCATCAGATCGCGTCCGTATGCCTCAAAGTCGAAGTATTCACGCAGCTGCGGCGTAAGCCCTTCCAGCGCGCCATTGTTCTCCAGCAGGTCGCGCGCGTAGTCTTCGGCGCTGGCTGCCTCGCAGACGTAAGCGGCTTCAAAGTCTGAATAGCCGCCGTCACCGCCTGCGCGATACCAGGCCATAAGCGGTGCCTGTGTGCCTTCTTCTTCAGCCTGGCGAAAGGCGTCAATAAATTGCCAGGTTATGCCGGTTTCCGCATAAAACTGCGACGGGATGCCCTCGGCCTCGATAAACATCAGCTCGGCGTCGGGGCTGACGCCGTGCAGACGGGTACACGCCGTTTTGAATCGGGCCTCGCTGTCATATCTGGCCGGATTTATCCAGGTGCCAAAAGGGTTGCCGTTGTTGTAATCGCGGAAGGTAGTGACCAGCACTGCCGGGGTAACAATTTCGTTAAGTTCCATGCTGTTGCTCCTGCGCAAAATCCGGTGCGCTGCCGGGGCTGGCTCTGTGCCAGACCGTGAAACTATATTACGTCATATGACCTACTTAATCAATCATTTTATCACTTATCTTTATGATAAATAATGATTTTAAAGCACTTCCTCACCCTGTTTAATCTGACTGCCGCCTGCGGCAGTCGCCGTTGACGTTGACGTTCAGCCATCAGACTGTAGCCGTCAGGCCCGAAACCGCTCGCGGGTTCGGCGTAGCTTGCTGCCCGTCAGGGCGGCTTAGCGGAGTCAGGCTCGACGACTGCCGCAGGCAGGAGCCGAAGGGGGCCAGGGGTCGGGGTTCAGGGGGTAAAACCGGAAAGCAGGCACGGTGACAGACAGTGTAAAACGCGCTGTGCCGCATTCTGAGGCGATGAACGGATAAATTTGACAGGGGTAAGGGGATTTTGAAACTGAGCGCCTGAGAGCGTGTTGTGGCGTTCCTGGGCGTCATTTTTTTACTGCTTACGGTTGTCTGAGGCATTCGGCCTTCCCTGGCCGCTCTGCTATTTAAGACAGCTGTCCGGCCCGCAGTGCGTCAGTCAGCCGGGCAGCGGCCCGGCGCTGTGCGGCAATGTCAGCCTGGATCTTCAATCCGGATTCGGTACGCACCACGCAGCATCCTTCCCATGCGGCCAGCGCAAAAAAGCGTTCTTTGGTTGCCTGGTCTGCCCCGTTCCCGGTCAGGGCTATCTGTGCGGCCACGTCGGACGGCGAAAGCGACTGTCGGAGCGTCTGCACCGCCAGGCCGAACGCATGGAGCATCACTCCGTAGAACTGGATGAATTCTTTACGGTACTCACCGATACGGATGCCCTGCACTGCAGCCGCGCCGGTTAGCTGCATCCAGCTGGCCCATATGGCGCCGATCTGGCCCTGGTCTAACCGCTCATCACCCGCGCCGATAAATCGCGCCGTGGCATCGCAAAGCGGTTTGAAGCTAACCAGGTGTTCGCTGGCGGCCGGCACGGTGTTGTGTTCAAAGTCCGTGATCGCAGCCAGCGCCGGGCTGTCGCCTGTCATTGCCTTAACGGTGCGCGCGAGCTCGTCGCGGGTGTCGTAGGCCATGCTGATCGCCGCACTGGGCTTTGTGGCGGTGTTGTTGATGTCTGAGAAAAACTGCTGGCGCTGCTTTAAACCGACGTTCTGGAACAGCATCAGGCCAATCTGATTGCCGGTGCCCACGCTGCTGCAGTACTGAATGATGGCGTTGCTGCGGTGCTGGCCGTCGAACAGCTCGATAACGGCATCCATTGGCAGCTCTGCCCGGCCTACGCCGCTGACGTCAGACTCTACAAACCTGATCGGGCTGTTACAGTTGCCAATCAGCGGCGGCAGGATAAAGGGCTGTCCGCTTTCCATCGCGTCGGTAAGATAGCGGCCGATTTTGCGCACGCGGGCCGGGTTCAGCTCACGCTGTGACCGGTCCAGGACGTGGCCGCTGTTGTCCAGTACAAGGAGGCGGCGCAGTGCGCGGAACGGCACGCTGAGCAGCATGAAGGGCTGTGATCCCTGGGTGCCGATGGCGCACGGGACGTTAAAAACATAATCATCTGTCTTGGTCATGGGGGTGCTCACTCTGGCAGAAAGAGGCGGGCGGCGTCATACCGGCCCGGAAGAAGGCGGCGGGCCGTGCCCGCCGCCGGATTTTACGCGCCTGTCAGGGCTGCCGGGTGGCGTTTGCGGCCGCTGAGGCGACGGCGGCCGCCGGTGCTTTCGCGGCCCAGCGTGCCGTGCATGTCGCGGATCTCATCCATTGAGTGACTTTTACGATTGCGCAGGGTGCGGTGCTCTTCCGGGCGGAAGTACCAGCGCACTTTCTGAGCTGCATAGCGGCAGCCCATTGCCTTCAGCGCCTCTTTGTTGGCTTTGGTTTCGCCGCTGATCCAGATCCAGTTGCCGATGATTTCCAGCTCCAGACCTTCCAGCGCGCGCAGCTGCTCCAGCACGCCGCCGAACTTCGCCGCGTAGTCATACGCGCCTTCGGTGTGGCTGTAGCCTTCATTAATGCGGCCAGCATTGCGGTTAAGCCACTCATAGGCGGCGTTGACCAGCTTCATCATATCGTTGCCGGCCGGGTTGCGATCCGGGTGATATTTCAGGCACAGCTTTTTGTAAGCGTCCTTGATGGCTTCGGTGGTGATGGTGCCGGACAGGTTGAAAACGTTGAGTGCTTCCTGAAGGGTCATAATATTTACTCCTGCACCAGATGCGGGGTGCTGCCGCCGACTCAGCAACGTGCTGCGTCGATGGGGTAATATTACGTCTTATGACCTACTTTAGCAAGCCTTTTCAGTGCCCGGACGTCACTTTTTTTCGCGCTCCTGCATCTGCCTGGCAATGAGCTGCAGCGCCTCCCGGTGGTTCCGGCTGATGTGTTCGATTTCGGTGTAGGGATGCCGCCGGTAGTGCCTGAGCACGCCGCAGCGCCCGGAATAGAGCGTGAAATAGAACTCATAGCGCTCTGTGTCGTCGATGGTGGCGGCGATCATGCAGCTGCGTGCGGAAAGCTGCTGACGGTAGATTTCCCGGAAGCCGGGCAGGCGCTGCAGATGGAACAGGGTGAACGATATGGCCCATTCCGTGCGGATCTGGGTGGTGATTTTCATGGCGGAACTCCTGCACCATACGGGTGCTGCGTCCGGCCCGCAGGCCGGTAAACGTTTCAGATGATAGAATTCATCTTCAGCAATTTCATGTTCGGGAAAATTATTGTCACAACAAACGCGGTAAGAAACCCGCGTGAACTGTGTGTTTCTCTGTCACGCCTCGCTAAAATGGCAAATATTCAGAGAATAACGACAGCAATTTAATGCTCGTGAAAATTAATAAAATTAATGTCATAACAAGCACTTTATAAAACCCGTTAGAACCATCTGTTTCTTCACGCCTCGCTAAAATGGCAAATACGCATGTAAAAGCCATCTGGCTTAGAAATAATAATGACCACAAAATTTTTCTGTCAGCTCCAGGGGCAAAATGTATGACCATCCCCAGCGCAATGGCACCCAGCAAGGCTATGAATAACAAAATCCGCACTACCATGTAATCCCCTGTTTTGAATAGTTTTTGCAGGACGCAGCGCCCCGCCGATTGACGTTATTGTGAAACGATGGCTTCAGGAAAAATAAATAATCTTTGCCACTTTCACGAAGGCATAAAGCCACAGAATAAAAGTCACAGCCAGTAAGGGACGAAACCAGGCTTTCCGGTGAACTTCACTGTCAGTCATTGCGCTAAGGCCAAGTGCGGCAAAACTCACAGACAGGGATATAAACATCAGTAACCAGGACTGCTTACTGTCTGCCATCTCAGGGGCGTAAAAATAGATCAGCAGCTGCGCGGCGATATTCAGTCCGTTCACGAGCATGACGCATATAAATAACATTAGATTTCTCTCCCTGTCAGGTCTGGCGGGGCATCATGGCCCCGCCGCTTGCCGTCATTATGCAACGATGAATCCCGTGTCTGCGATCTCCAGCATAAACGGATGACCGTTGCGAACGTAGATTTTCCCCGTTTCCGTTTCCCAGGCATCCGCCGGTTCGTCGATAACGTCACAGTTGCAGATAAGGTCCAGGCCGACGCAGCCCCGGAACTGGCCCCGCTCCTGCAGCCACCGGGCCACGTCTTCGAACTGGTCGCGGGTCAGGGGAATGTCTTTCGGCACGGGCAGCACGCGAAAGCCAAAGCCGTACTCATAGACGGCAACCGGCTGGCGGTCTTTGATAAACAGGACGTCGCGGAATTCGGAGGGTTCAGGAGCGGGGATTTCTTCACAGTCTTTCAGGACGTCAAGGCCGGGGAAACAGGTGAAATAGCCATTGGCAAGGATGTAGCGGGAAACGTCCTGGAACTGGTCGTGAGTCAGTGTGTGCATGGTCATTCTCCTGCGCTGAAAGGAGCGCTGCCTGGCGGCATCAGTGCCGCGTCTTGAGTTTTAATTATACGTCATATGACCTACTTTGCAAATCTGTTTATCTCTTTTTTTTACCTGCCCGCCTGACCGTTAAGCCGTCTTACCCCTGTTGGCTTCTGCGCAGATACAGCTGTGCACCGGACGCGAGAATGAGCGTGACGCCGGTTAAACAGAATATCAGCGGCAGCGTTTCATCCAGCATCGAGACGACTTCAGCGCCGCCTAATGTGCCTGTTTCCGGGCCTCTGGTGTACAGCGACACGCCATAGGCTGAAAAGCCGATACCCGTCAGCAGCATCACATACGGCATCACCTGGGCAACCACACGGAAAATCATCACGGCTGCATTTGGGGCTTTATCCGGGCCGGTTACGGCCATAGCCACGGCCATGCAGATCATGCCGGCAGACAGGTTTACCCATACAGGTTGCCCGTCGGGCGCGCAGAGTATGTAAAGTCCGATCAGGCCGAACGCAATGATGTATGTCCGCATCGTTATTCCCCTGTTAATTTTTCCGTGACCGGGCGCTTTGTCAGCGTCAGCGCAGGATGTTCACCCAGAAGCAGCAGCATGAAATTATACTCCGCAGGCCGCAGCGTACCGCGTTTGCTCGCCTGTTCTTTTGATTTCCAGGCCGACAGCGTATAGCCGTAGCGATCGGCAGCCTCCTGCAGCTTCAGGCCCATAGCCTTGCGAACCCGTTTAACTTCATCGGCGTCCGGCTCTTCCGGGATCAGCCTGTCAGCGATGCCGGCAGCGTCCCGTTCAGGGGTGTATCCCTTCAGCCGGTACAGCGGGTGCATGTCTGCAAGCAGCATCAGCAGGTTATATTCACCGGCGTTCGTGGGAAACTCGCCCGCCTCACGGTGCTGGTAATTACGCAGGTTGATGCCGATTACCTTCGCCAGCTCGGTCTGATTCAGCCCCATACGATCGCGCAGCGCTTTCAGCTGTTCACCGGTCGGTACTGCAGTGATCAGCTCATACATTGTTATCATCCCAGAAGCCGGAGTTAAGAAAGATTTTAACCTGCCGCGTGGCCGGATAAGGCTGCTCGCGCAGCCCCGCTTTGTCCTGCGCAGTAAACTGCGTCTGCTCAACCACTTTGTTGACGCGCGCGTTCCAGCGTGCGGCGACGGCCCGGTAAGAGCCGTCTGCATCCCGGAAAACTTCAAAGGTAAACTTCCGCTGGCCGCTGACGCCTTCGGTGTAGTAGATCGAATCAGGATGTTTCATCGGTGTTCCTTTGCTGTGCCTGGCCTGCGATGGCGGCAATACGCACCACGTCGTCCAGGGAAAGATTTTTAAGGGTTATATCGTACTCACCGCCGCTGTGGCTGGTTTCTGTCACCTCAAAGCGGACGCCGGCAGGCGGAGTGTACTCAAACAGTTTCCGGTAATCGGAGTGTGAGTAAAGCGGGGTACAGAAGCGCAGCAGCAGGTTCTTCAGCCAGCCGTGACGCTCTGTTTTAGCCGCCATTCGGGCGTTGTACTCAGCAGCTTTTTCAGGAGTATCGCCCAGCTGAGGCAGCAACCGACGGTGGATGTCGGCGGCGATCGACGCCGGCGAACGGCCGGGCGATACGGTGATCAGCGCCTTGCCGGCATAGTCATAATAATCCCGGTCAAGCCCGGCACTCAGCCGGTAACGGCCCTCAGAAACCATGCAGTTCACCCAGAGGTGACGCTCGGCACGGCTGCGCAGCTTAGCGCAGCGGTCGTGAGACGTGATTTCGTGATAGTACCAGTCTGTGCCCAGCTCGCGGGCAACAGCCCGGATGTGTGCGATCTGCGCGGTGTTCAGTTCTTCAAATTGCATGGTTAACTCCTTCGCCAATGTCAGGGGCGCTGCCTTAGTTGGTCTATATTACGTCATATGACCAACTATTACACGTTTTATTTCTGTCGTCAGTATCGCGGCGGCAGCGGCTCACTTTCCTGCCACAGCCGGCTGAACTCCTGCCGGTACTGCGCCGCCACGTCCGGCACACCGCTCAGCCAGATCACGTTTTCCGCATTGCGGTTTGCCGCGCCGGCAGAGTAGTTAAACGAGCCGGTTTCTACCGCGTCACCGTCAATCACCATGAACTTATTGTGCATGTAGCTGTAGCGGCTGTTCACCGCAACCGGAATGCCCTTGTTCGCCAGAAACGTAATCGCCGTATAGCGATCGTTGGCCTTTGCATCCGCCACAATCTTTACGGTCACGCCGCGCTGCGCCGCCGCCGCCAGTGCGCCGGCAACCGGCTTACTGGTGAAGTTAAAGGCCGCCACCAGGATTTCACTGCGGGCGCTGCGGATGGCGCTGATAACCGTCTCCTGGGCCGTTTTACCCGGTGAGAACCCGACCTGCACGCGCGCACCGGCTGGCAGCGGCGCAGCGTCGGGGCTGGCCGCTGCGGCACCGGCAACGAAGATCAGCGGGCAGAGTACCCAGGCTTTAAGAGAGCTTTTCACCCTGTACCTCCTTAATCATCTTCACCAAACATGTTGCCGGCATTACGTCGCGCTTCGGCGGCGTTTCGCTCTTCCTGCGTCAGCTCGCTGACTGCCGGGATGCTGTCAGCGGCGGGCGAACTGCCCCCCTCTGCAGGGGGCATGGCCGGGGCCGCATTCAGGCGTGAAAGCACGTCGCGCATCATGGCATCATCCGGGCCGAACGCTTCAGGAATGGCGCTGCGGATCACGCGCTGAATGTCCGTAAACGTGGTGCTTTCGTCAAACAGCTCGGCAATCATGAACGGCAGCTTTTTGTTGGCCTGCATCATGGCCGCGCCGGTCAGCAGCATGGCCCGCATGATGCGGCCGCGCTCCTTCAGCATTCCTTCGTTGATAAAGTCCAGCACCACTCTGTCGCCGGCCTTTTCGTCCGGGTACAGCAGCACGGTTTTCTTTACGGCCTTGCCGTCTTCATCACTCATGCGAATCGCCCTGTTTCATTGCCAGCATACCCAGCACCAGAGACAGCTGCGGGTTTGCATCAACGTGGAAGCGATCTTTCGGCACGCCGGTGATTTCCAGCACCTTTGGTGCCACAACCGGCGCCGGGCCGCCAACGCACAGCACATGCGAGTAGCCTGAGAAGCGGCTGACCGATTCGGCCACGCGGTTGATCAGCGTGTTTTCAGAGGTCTTGATCGCCGCCAGAACGGCACTGCGCAGCGTTTCATTAGGGAAATACTTTGCCATGAACTCTTTGTTTTTGTGCTTCAGGTAGACGGTCTGGGCCTGCCAGGTAGAGAGCTTCTGGTTGGCCGCCATCTGCGCACGGATGCTGTCGGTGATAAGCGCGCCGCCGACGTCAGGCAGGCAGTGGGTCTTGGTGATCCCGGTGAACTTGGCCTGAACGTGTGAGTTATCGGTAGAGGTGCCGCCAACGTCCACGATCAGCAGGCTCTGTTCGTCTTCCATACCGGACAGAAGGTTAAAGCCGGCCGGGATACTTTCGGACACAACGGACACGCTGCGGATGGTAAACGCTTCACCCTCATCGAGCTTAACGGCTCGCATAACGTTCTGTTTTTTCTTCTCGATGTTCTCTTTGTTGCGCTTGTTGTCGGCGGTCAGAAACTCGGACAGCGGCAGCGTGACAACAACATCAACGGCCTGCGGCGTTATGCCTGACTGGTGCAGCGCGTGGTGGATCGCCAGGGCGTTCACGGTGCTGTACTGATAAAAGCGTTCGGTGGTGTGGATAGCGTCAGCGCTGCGTTCATCGAACGAATATTTTTCGCCGTCGATCTCATAGTTCGCCATCTTGTCGTCGTCACCAAAGCTCATTGTCCATTCGCGTTTAAAGCTGGTCGGCGTGACGCTGGTTTTAATCTCGCCGTCTTCTTTCCAGGCCATTTTGATGTTCGTTGAGCCGTCGTCGATGCAGATAAGCATGGGTAAACCTCACATTTTAAAGAATCCGTTTAATTCAACCTGAGTCTGTATAGATGTCTTATATGCTACATATAACGCACATACAGACTGCATAAAGAATCATACCGGAATCACTCTGCCATGCAAGCGGTTATTGTGTCACTTAAACAGCTCATATGTGTTCTTTATATCGCACATATATAGCATATATGAATGTCGCACAATGCCACTGCGTATCTTTACGGGTGCCATATGTACGACATAAAGAGGATATAAAGAGAATATAAAGAGTGCTTACAACGGAGGGGATTACTCTGAATGGCCGATCTCTGGCACGCTGAAGCGCACGCCAAACTGCCGCCCGACGTCCAGCGCAAAGACGCGGGTATAACGCTCTGTTGATTCCAGCCGGCTGTGACCGGCATACGCCTGCACCACTTTAAGCGGGACGGCGCACTGAATGAGGTGCATACAGAAGCTGTGGCGGAATGTGTGCGGGGTGATCGGGCTGATGCTAAAAGTTACCATGTCACGTTCTGCGCGTGCCACGGCCGCGTTAATCCAGTTACGGGGCGTGGTATCGCTTTTCAGCGGCCAGATAAGCTGCTGGCGCGCAACCCGGAACGTAGCCAGGTATTCGCGCAGCTTGCGCACGTACTGAGGATCGGTCAGCGGAACGGCCCGCTTAACGGCCTCATCCTTACCCGGCCGGCCCTTGCCGCGCTGGCGCTGCTTCAGCGTCTTCAGCACCACAAACGGCCGGGCGCCATCGAGCATAAAGCTGGCCGGTGTGAGCGCCAGAGCCTCATTAATTCTGGAACCCGTGTTCCATAAAGTATCGATCAGCAGCTGCTGATGCAGGTCTGGCAGGTAGCGCAGAAGTGTGGCGATTTCCGGGGCAAGCAGGTAGCTCGGCACGTCCAGCCCGGCCTGCAGCGCCATTGCACGCAGCGACAGCGCATCTTCATAGCTGAAGTAGGCATAGGCCGGCACCGGGCCGGAACTGACAACGCTGTGTGAATTCTGAGAAATATTCTGGGGGTAACTGTTCAAGTTTTTAAAATCCGGCGCGGTTTTTTATAACCGGCTAAAAGAAAAATCAACATGGTAAGGAAATTCCGGTTATATCACCGGTCGCGTTCCCGCCACTTCAGCATGAAGTCCTGCGCTTCCTTCAGCGGCAGATCAAGCGATGGCCGCGAACCGTCCGGCTCGGTCTGCCGGATCTTGCGCCGTAGCGTGGCCGGCAGCGGCACGCCGTCAAGCTCACCGCCGGTGCGCAGGACGTGCAGCACCTCACCGGTTTTCATGCCCAGCATGTCAGCAAACGAATCCAGGGTAATGCGCATCGTGTCCTCCCTATTACAGTAGTCGGTAGGAAAAGCCCGCCATACCGGACTTATTATAAATCTGCTGGCCCGACTGTCCCTCATTTTCGGCATAAACCATCAGGCGGCGGCCCTTCGTCAGCGTACTGAATTTACGCGCGCGATCGCTGTCGGTGTAGCGCACGGGCAGGCAGCTGCCCTTGTTTCCCTGTTCACTTTCGGCCTTGTACACGCGAACCTGTACCGCGTTCGCCCGCTCGGTTTCCGCACTGGCGCCCTGCAGAATGCCCTGCAGCTGCGCCATCGTGCTGCTGTCCTGGGCGGCAAACTCACGCTCTGACAGGTACTTGCCTGACGGCGTGAGGCGGAATTCCTGCCAGTCGGTGATGCGGTAGACTTCCCCGGTGCTGGCACGTCCGGAGACGTTACAGAAGCGGCTGTAATCGCTTTCCTGTCCGGGCAGCATGGCGCAGCCGCTGAGCAGCGTCAGCGGAAGCAGGGTGCAGATCAGTTTATTCATAAAATCCTCTTGTTCACTGTAGTCAGTCAGGCAGGACGCTGAAAGGCGCGTCAGTGGTGATGAGATCGATCAGGCGCTGGCCGCTGATGAGCACAACGCGCCCGTCGCTGCGTATATGGCTGCGCGTGCCTTCCCGCGTTTTGCCGGTGTGGCAGAAAAAGCCCCGGCACTGGTTGGCATCGAGCAGCTGCTGAAAGTCGCGCACATGGCCGATGGCAATATGGTCGGTATAGCGTTTTGCCTGGATAAACCAGACCTCATCATTGATGATCACGCGCCCGTCAATGCCACCGTCGCCGGTGTAACGCGCGTTGCGGATCACCTCAAAGCCCCGGCGCTCAAAGGCTTCAAGCAGCAGCTCTTCAAAGGTAAACGGGTCAATCTTGCGCAGGTAGCTGAACTTCTGGCCGAAATGCGGGATTTCCGTCAGCTTTTCCAGTACCCGGCGTGCCTGCGCCTGTCGCCTGGCGTGCCGCGAGCTGCGCCTGCGGCTTCCGGGCCAGTAGAGCAGCACAAGCCCGGCAAGCGTGAGCACAATAATAAGCAGGTAGCCGCTGCCGGCCGGCAGGTCAGTCATGATCACCTCCATGCAGGATCTGCTGCAGCTGCGTCAGCACCTGCGTTCGGGTCATTTTCTTTAAGTCGGGCAGCATTGCCTTCAGGGTCAGCGTGGTGGTGGCGTATTCGACGGCCACCGGTATGGGTGCCGGCATCCGCCCGGCCCGCTTCAGCTCCATCCGCTTATAGGTAATAACGGACACGCCCAGCTCTTCCGCTGCGCGTTCCTGAGTCCAGTCCATTCCGCGCCGCCATACGCGCAGCTCATAAGCCGTCATTGTGCTGAATGCGCTTCGCGGGCCAGCTCATCTTTAACGGCCTGACGCGCTTCCGGCAGGGACAGCGCCCCGGCACTCGCCAGGGTATTGCTGTCGTAGAGCACGGGACGGATCACGGCGTACTCTTCGACATCAATACGTCCGTCGCTGAGGGCATCATTAACAAGCAGCCTGAGCATCCGCAGCCTGACGGGTGAAGTTTCAGACGCGGCAATCAGCCCGTACTGCAGGGCTTCATAATCGCGCGCGCTGATTTCCCTGACCTCTTTACCCTGTGATCTGTCTTCTTCTTTTGAAGACGTCTGATACTGCGCGATGTACTGCCGGTAATATTGAAGAAAAGCGGCATCGTCCAGGCTTTTACCGGTCAGAGGCGTCTGCGTGGCTGACCAGCTGTCAAACGGCAGCGCGTTACGGCCCGCCTTTCTCAGTGCCTGATTGTGAAACATCCAGGCGCAGGTTGACAGAGTGGAGCGAGCGACAGGCTCATGTGCTTTTTCCTTCTCGATACTGTCCTGCGTCCAGAACTGGCACATTTCCGTGAATGAAGTCATGAGCATGGCATCCGGCACGTCGGCCGGTTTTTCATCTGCCCCCGCAAAGGCCGGGATAAGCAGCAGCGCTGTCAGGATCGGGCTGAAACGTAGCATTTTATTATCTCGTTAAAAGTATCATTTAGATACTTTACGCATATATAACACAGATGCAACAAAAGCCGTTATATCTGTGACGGAAGAAGGAAAAGCCGGCCGGTAAGGCCGGTTTTTAAGCAGGGAACGGGGCGGGCGTATCGTTACTGAGCGGCAGGCGACGGACGTAAATTCATATAGTTCAGGTTATCCAGAAGCCCTGTCATCTGCGTGAAGAGCAGCGCAACTACCAGACTCTGTGCGATGCCGCCTATATAGCCCATATCATGGGATATAAATAAGAAATGACTGAAGAATGACATACCCATGATGAATATGGCGGGCTTCACCTGCCAGCTCATAAATTCGAAGACAGCATCCGGTTTTCTGATACGGAATAACGCCGCAACCGTGCTCGCCAGTATCAGCAGGATGTCCAGTTGCCAGAACATCCACGCCTCAGACGCATCCAGAGACGCGAACAGTCTTCCGGGCGATTCCAGCAGCTGCGGTATGCACCACGCCAGCAGAGCGGAGGAAACGATACCTGCGGCAGCGGTGGCCGCTCCGTATATAACATTAGCTCTCATCATTTATTCCTTATCCGGTATGCGATCTGTCAGCACCTGCGGTTCCAGTTTTCTACGGCTGACAGCAGCGCACGGTTATGGGCGTCCAGCGCCTCAAGTTCAGTCGCACAGCTGGCCTCTTCGTCGGACTCGCCAGGACACTCGGCCCCGCACATACCACATTCCACCCAGTACAAAGGGGAATGCGTGTTGCAGATCTCCAGCTCGTGACTGCCGCAGAACGGGCAGGGTTTCAGCGCGTGGCCGTCGTGCCCGCCATCGTCCCGGAAGCTGATGCTGCAGTGACCTTCAACGGCATTAATGCGAAAACCACTCTGTGTCTTATACATATTTCATTTCTCCTTACCCTGTGAGTTTTGTTCGTCTGAGCCTGAAAGGCGCAGGAATCCGGGCAGCAGCATAATGAAGCCGGTCATTATGCCGGTGGTGGCAGCCCAGTCGATGGCAGGAATGCCACTCTTCCAGACTGTAACGGTGAGCGTGAGAAGGAAACTGGCGAGCATCCCTTTCCATGCGCGGTTTATCTGCCGGTAGCGCCGGTTCTGCAGGGACTCAGCAACAAGCATTGCCAGCATCAGCCCTGTAGCCCAGATAACGCTTGCGGGAAAAATTAACACCTCCCCGTCAGCCGGATCGGCGTGAAGGAGCGCGTATGCCTGAATGCTCCGGCCGGACCAGGCCAGTACAGTAAGAAAGGCCAGAAATCGCATAACTGTCTTTATACGGGGCCAGCAGTGGCCGGCGGCCAGGCAGACGGCAAACATTACGGCGGGCACCCATGCCGTAACGGGATCGCAGAAAGCCGCACCGGCAATCAGCAGCAGCATTGCCGCGTTAAACAGCCGGGCAGGCAGCTTTTCCTGTGCGGGCGTCAGAGTTTTGGCATTGTCCGGCGGACTGGCATTACTCACTGGAATCCCTCCTGTCAGGGTTTTCAGGCTTTCCTGACTCGTCAGACGCCGGGACGTCGTAAATATTTATCCAGGTCGCCAGCTGCCAGTAGTAACTGCTGAGCTGGCCCTCAGCGGAAGTCAGCGTGGCAGACAGGTCAGGCGCCGGTTCTTCAAGCGCCAGAACAGCCCGCCTCAGCTGAATCGTCATCCAGCGCCAGTAGTCGCCGGTATCCTCGTCGCCGGTGCGGGGCAGCGTATCGCGGCAGCGGACGCCGGCCATAAATTCAATATTCCGGTCAATGTCCTGCTGCAGCTGCCGGCAGCGGTGCAGACAGTGCCGGATCATGTCCGGACGTTCCGGCGCACCGGCAGGCAGGCCGGCCACGCTGCTGATCAGCGGACTGACCGCACGCACCTGCAGCAGCAGGGTGCGGTAAACGTCCTCCGGGGATTCCGACACCGGCCGGACACGAAACGGCAGCCGGCCGTGCTGGGCCAGGTACAGATAAAGGTGGTTGACGGCCTCCGTCGGGCTGACGCCGTGGCGGGCCAGCACTTCCTCAGCCTGCGCCTTCAGCTGGTCTTCAATGCGCACGGTCACGGTCTTCACTGCGGCCCCTTCACGGTGCGCGGATACTGCCAGGCGGCAACAAGCTGGCTGTCAGCGGCGCGCGCATCGAGCTGGGTTTTCTCCAGCCAGGCAGCCCGGCTCAGCGGCTTACTGCCCTGTGCGGCCTGCTCTGTCGCATACCGCGCCCACAGGCAGCCCTGCAGGTCGTCACGCTTCTGCGCGCCCAGCGGCTTGTAACGGTTGAGATCGCTGAAGGCGAGACTGCAAAGATCATTAGCCGCGGCCAGCTGCAGGGCGGCCCGAAACAGGCGTTTATTCTCTTTGTCAGCTGCGTCCTGCGCGTTCGACGGCCCCCATTTTCCGGTCGTGGCGTCATACATCTGCATTCTGCCGGAGGGCGGCGGCGGATCGCCGGCGTTTTCCATACCCGCAGTGGCCGTCACCGGCAACGCGGCGGCGAGTAAAAGCGCCGTTAACGTTTTCTTGAATGTCATTGCTGTTGTCCTTATCGGGGGATGACGAACATCCGCATTCTGTGATGGCCGCGTGCGGCCACCGTGACGTCACCAGGGTTTCGTGCCGAAGCTGATCAAAAGCCACATGCCGTGCAATATGCCGATAGCACCCTGCAGGTAAAAGAGGGCCGTTAAAACCTCAGCGACAGTAAACCGTCTCATTTTCGTTCCCCTGTCATATCTGTACTGCAATATTGCAGTACAGCACCACCATACACCCCGGCTTCACGTACTGCAACATTGCAGTACAGGAATTAAATGCAAAACGCGCTCCGGCCGGATTGCGGAAAAAACGCAATAGCCGGGAAAACACAAATTAACAGGGAAGGGAAGCGTCCGGAAAGGAAAGGCGATGAGCGGCACGGGCACTACATCTTGTGCCTGATGC
>Ga0308162_1000471_pt1 | contig 41911 bp, 40 predicted proteins | sample PhySR2_FD_201370 | JGI IMG/M metagenome (GOLD analysis project Ga0308162, IMG submission 201370) | Phyllosphere microbial communities from UC Gill Tract Community Farm, Albany, California, United States - DLSLS.R2 | ecosystem: Host-associated > Plants > Phyllosphere > Unclassified | place: USA... | reverse complement strand
ATAAAGGGTATACCAGTGTATTATTCGGCGCGTCATCGGCCTCGCTCGGTAAAGATGCCCAATCTGGCGGCTCGTTATACGGACTCAATATCACTTTACATCAGCGTGTAATTGTCTTTGTTGGGGGAGAGCCGCTAACCCACGATGAACAGGTTGTTGGGGCAGTGGGGATTTCGGGAGGAACGGCGGAGCAAGATCAGCAGGTTGCCGACCATGTGGTGAAGGCATTTAAATCACTCTGTGCGGCATAGCGTAAAAAGCATGTCGGCAGGAAAATAAATACGCCCGCAGTGCGGGCGTCTTATCAGCAAGGGTTCACGCTAGGGTTACATCCGCTCGACGGTATCAATACCGAGAAGATCTAAGCCACTTTTCAGCGTTCTTGCGGTCAGAGCGGAAAGCTTGAGACGGGATTGACGGCTGTTGTCATCTTCTGCCGTTAACACCGGGCAGTGCTCATAGAAACCGGAGAAGAGTACGGCAACGTCATAGAGGTAGGCGCAGAGTACATGCGGTGTTCCTTCCCGAGCAACTTGCTGTAGGGTCTCTTCGAACTGCAGTAAACGTGCTGCTAAAGCGGCTTCACGGGATTCTGTCAGCGCAAGTGGCCCCTGAAGCGATTGTTCATCAATACCGGCCTTACGGAAGATAGACAGGACGCGCGTGTAAGCATATTGCAGGTAAGGGGCGGTGTTACCTTCAAAAGAGAGCATATGGTCCCAATCGAAGACATAATCCGTGGTCCGATTTTTAGACAGATCAGCATATTTCACTGCGCCGATGCCAATAACCTCTGCCAGATGATTCAAGGTCTGGGCGTCCATCTCAGGATTTTTCTCTTTCACTAGGGCTAACGCACGCTCGTGCGCTTCATCCAATAGGTCGGCGAGACGGATCGTTCCGCCTGCGCGCGTTTTGAATGGACGACCGTCTTTGCCTAACATCATGCCGAACATATGGTGCTCTAAGGGTACAGATTCCGGCACATACCCAGCTTTACGGACAATAGTCCAAGCTTGCATAAGATGCTGATGCTGGCGTGAGTCAATGTAATAAATGACCCGTTCTGCTTTTAACGTTTCGTAGCGGTATTTAGCGCAAGCAATATCGGTGGTGGTGTAGAGGTAACCGCCATCTTTCTTCTGGATAATCACGCCCATGGGTTCACCTTCTTTATTGGTGAACTCGTCTAAGAACACGACGGTGGCGCCTTCACTTTCAACCGCTAACCCTTTCTGTTTAAGGTCGGCGACAATACCTGGCAACATGCTGTTATACAGGCTCTCACCCATTACATTGTCGGCAGATAAGCTTACGTTTAAACGGTCGTAGTTACGTTGGTTCTGTTCCATGGTGATATCCACCAACTTACGCCACATTTTTAGGCAGTACTCGTCACCACCTTGCAGTTTGACTACATAGCTGCGCGCGCGTACGGCAAAATCTTCATCTTCATCGTAGGCGATTTTTGCGGCGCGGTAGAAGGCTTCAAAATCTTGGAGCGCAATCTCGCCAGCGTGATCCGCCTGCTGCTGTTCAAGATAAGCAATCAACATCCCAAATTGAGTGCCCCAATCACCGAGGTGGTTGGCACGGATAACATTATGGCCGAGTTTTTCGAGCGTCCGTACGGTCGCATCGCCGATAATCGTCGAGCGTAAGTGACCGACATGCATCTCTTTGGCAACATTCGGTGCAGAGTAGTCGACGACAATGGTTTGTGGGGTCACCGGGGAGAGGTTAAGGTGCGCCGAACTGAGTGCGTGTTCAACTTCCGTTGCCAGCCACTGCGGGTCGAGGAAGATATTGATAAATCCTGGGCCAGCGATTTCAACTTTGTTCGCAATACCGGTCAGCGAAAGCTGTTCAACGACCTTTTCGGCGAGCTGTCGGGGAGGCATACCCAGTCGTTTCGCTGCACCCATAATACCATTGGCTTGGTAATCACCAAATTGTGGCTTCGCGGATTGACGGATGAGGGGTTCGCTATCGGCGGGAGCGCCGGCAGCCACCATAGCCTGACTAACTTTATCGCAGAGAAGAGCCTGAATATTCACCGGTATACCTTTATCAATTGAGTGTATGGCATGCCATACAGCACGGGATGTCGAAACATCGAAACGTAATAAGTTTAATGGTCGAGCAGTATACGTAAAAAAGCCCAAGGCGTCAGCCACCATCTGCATTTGTCATGCAGAGTGATTGAAATTAATCGGGTTTCGCCTTTACAGCGAGTGAACAGGGGGCGAAAATAACCCAACCGTTATTGATGACAGCAGGGTATTATGCATCCACTCTTTATCACTCTTCCCGAATTAGCCGACGATCTCTCCCAGTTCGAGCAGAAGTTATCCTCGTTTGCGCAGCAGCTAGGGCTAACCTTGAGTGAGTTAACCCTTGACCATATTTCGTTACGTTGTCACCAAGATCGGACGGCAGAACGCTGGGCGATGGCGCTATCAAAAGTAGGCCATTGTTTCTCTGAGGCAATGATTGGCGGGAGACCTATCCATCTTTATCGACTCGAACAACCCTTGGCGCTGTTAAATCATCGTATCGACATCGTCGAGCTGCCTTGGCCGGGGGAGAAACGTTATCGCAATGAGGGCTGGGAGCATATTGAAGTGGTATTGCCGGGCGCGCCGGAACAGATCGGCCAACGGGCGATGGCCTTAATCGATGACCACGGATTAGTGACGCCAGGTATTAGCGTTAAGACCCGCCGCCCAGAGGTAAAAGCCGGGGCGTTGGATAATACGACCTTAGCGATTACTAATGGCGAGATCACACTGAAGTTTCATACTTATGCCATCGACAAAGTGGTCGCTAGCGAACACTAAAAGCGGGCTTAAGCCTGTTGAATGGCATTGTGCAAGCGAGTTAAGGCTTCATCAAGTTGCGAGCGACAACAGCCAAAATTAAGCCGCACGGCTTGCGGATCGCCGAATGGCGCACCCGCTGTCAGCCCTAAACCCTGCTGTTCCAACCAGCGGTGAGGATTGGTCTGTTGTAGGCCTGATGCATCGATCCACGCCAAGAACCCGGCATCGGGGATAACGAGGCGTAAGGCAGGTAGTGCCTGTAAAGATTTCACCAAAAGGTCACGATTTCCCCGTAAATAGTGACGCTGGGCGACTAACCACTCTTCACTCCGCTGCCAGGCGGCAAGGGTAGCGACGATCCCTAAACTATTCGGCACCGACATGCGCTGCGCGACGGCACGACGAATCTGCTCCCGCAGCCGGTTATTGGGGACAATGGCGATGGCACAGCCCAATCCCGCAAGATTAAATGCCTTGGCGGCAGAAAGTAAGGTGATCGAACGTTGTGCACTGTCCGCCGAGAGCGAGGCGAAGGGAGTGTGTCGCTGTCCTGGCTCAAGCAGTAAATCCGCATGAATCTCATCGCTGCAGACTAAGAGATCATAATGTTCGGCATACTCGGCAAGCTGCTGGAGGGCTTCACGGGAATAGCTTTTGCCACCGGGATTATGTGGATGGCAAATAAAGAGTAAGCGCTCTTGCGCCGTTAGCGCTGGCAGTGAAGTACCGAGAAAATCAGGCTGTTCGAAGAGTGGATAAGGGATTAATCGTTGCGCTCTCTGGGCATTGCGAGCACTTTGCGTGAAAGGCGGGTAGATGGGAGTATGGCAAACGGAGTTTTGCTCGGCCGAGAGAAGACACTCCTGTAATAAACTAAATAGGGGCTTTATGCCGGAGAGAGGAACGACCCAATCGGGGTCGATTGTCCAATGGTACTGCTTTTCAACCCATTGCGTCGCGGCTTTTGCCAGTTCACCCTGGTCATCGGCATAGCCAAACACTCCCTGAGCGACCCGCTCGGATAAGGCGTGCTGAATAGCCGGTGCGACGCGAAAGTCAGTATCTGCTATCCATAGCGGAATGATATCTTGATCTCGATATTTGAGCCATTTCTCACTATCAGTGTGATTTCGCTCCACTCTTTCATCAAAATTAAATGACATCCGTACTCCAGGCAGGTATGTAGGGAGAGACGCTATGCACAGTAGCATATCCAGTAGGTCTGACAAAGGAATCGACTATGCCGACTTTAGAAATATGCTGTTATGGCTTAGATTGCGCACTTGCCGCTACGCAGGCAGGTGCTGATCGCATTGAACTCTGTGCGGCGCCACAAGAAGGTGGGTTAACGACGTCGCTGGGTGTACTGCGTGAAGCTCGCTCCCAAATATCGATTCCGGTACACCCGATAGTAAGGCCACGCAGTGGAGACTTTTGCTACAGCGAGCAAGAGTTTAAAATTATGCTGTCGGATATTGCACAGATCCGCGATATGGGATTTCCGGGGGTCGTGACGGGAATTCTTTGCCCTGAAGGGTTACTCGATAAACCGAGAATGCAAAAGCTGATGACGGTAGCAAAAGGGATGGCAGTGACCTTCCATCGAGCTTTTGATCTGTGCAGTAATCCTTATCGAACCTATCACGAATTGGCTGAGTTAGGGGTAGCACGCATCTTAACCTCTGGGCAGCAGCAATCTGCCGAGGCCGGAATTAGCCTGTTACAAGAACTGACGGCGATGGCCGCAGGGCCGATTATCATGGCTGGTGCCGGTGTCCGTTTATCCAATCTTCCGAAGTTTCTCGATGCCGGGATCAAAGAGGTTCATAGTTCCGCTAGCCGACAAGTGCCTTCGGCAATGCGCTATTGTAAGGCGGGTGTTTCGATGTGTTCAGATAAAATGGCGGATGAATATTTGCGCACGGAGGTCGATCCTAGCGTGGTGGAAGCCATGCAAACCCTCATCCGCTTGCAGGGTGATGTGCCGCCCCCGACGACGGCAGATCCTCACTCTCACCGCTTAGACTACCTCTCCGGGCTTACGGGCAATTAACACTGCGCGTAACGGCGCATGATAGCCTTCAACCGTTTTATGCGGATCGTTCGGGTCTAAAAATTCGGCCAACGACTCACTGGTCATCCACGACGTACGGCGCTGTTCGGTGATCGGTGTGACGGCTTGGTCAACAATCCGCACATCGACAAAGCCGGTTTTCTCTAACCAACTTTTCAGGGCGAGGGCGGAAGGGAGGAAGTAAACATTACGCATTTGTGCATAGCGCTCACCGGGGACCAAGACTTGGTGTTCATCCCCTTCAGTTACCAGCGTTTCTAAGACGAGCTCGCCACCATCGACCAACTGATTTTTTAACTGCAGTAAATGGTCCAAGGGGGAACGACGGTGATAGAGTACACCCATTGAAAAGACAGTATCAAAAGCTTCGCTTGTCGGAAGCTGCTCAATGCCGAGTGGCAAGAGATGAGCCTGTTGTGAATTACCCAGCAACTTACGTACGGCTTCGAACTGGCACAAGAATAATTGCATGGGGTCGATACCGACGACCATCTTGGCGCCTTGGCCAATCATTCGCCACATATGATAACCGCTGCCGCAACCGACATCGAGAACCAAACGATCTTGAAGAGGGCTGATATGCGGTAAAACCCGGTCCCATTTCCAATCAGACCGCCATTCGGTATCGATATGCGTGCCATAAAGATGATAAGGCCCCTTGCGCCATGGCATTAGTTGACGCAGTAGCGACTCGATACCCTGACGTTGACGCAGCGTCAGGTCGGGGGATTCGGCATACACCTGCTCGGCAAGGTCAAGTGAGGGAGGCGTAAGAGCCGGTAGGTATTGGATCGCTTTGTGCCACTGACGAAAGTGACCATGTAAGTTCTCGCGCTGCCACTGGGCAAGCTGGGCAGGGATGACCTCTAACCATGAGGCGAGCGGACCAGTTGCGATCTGCTGGTAAAAATTTCCAAAATCTATCATTTGATGGCCACTAACGATCCAAAATTAAAACATTGAAACCACAGTTCAGCATGTTGAAAGCCGACAGCCTGTAATCGTTGTTGATGGGTACTTACGCTATCGGTGAGCATAACGTTTTCGAGCATACTGCGCTTTTGACTGATTTCAAGCTCGCTGTAACCGTTAGCGCGTTTAAAATCCAGATGCATATCGAACAGTAATTCACCCATTGCTTGGTCGGCAAAACTGAACTTTTCAGAAAGCACTAATGCGCCACCAGGACGAAGACCTTGCCAGATTTTTGCCAGTAAAGCTTCACGGTCTTGCGGCGGAATAAATTGCAGGGTGAAATTCAATACCACCAGTGAAGCGTTATCGATCTCGATATTTTGGATATCCGCTTCAATAACCTGTACCGGCGTTTGCGCACGAAAGGCGTCAATATGACGGCGACAGCGCTCGACCATCGCAGGGGAGTTATCCACCGCAATAATTTCACACCCCGTCGCCGTGATGTTACGGCGTACGGATAAAGTAGCCGCCCCAAGTGAACACCCGAGGTCGTAGACGCGGCTGTTTTCCGTGACATAACGCCCCGCCAACATCCCAATCATAGAGATGATATTCGAGTAACCTGGCACTGAGCGCTGGATCATATCGGGGAAGACTTCAGCTACTCGTTCATCAAAAGTCCAATCGCCTAATTTATCAATTGGCGCGGAAAATAAACTATCGCGGTGGGACATAACGGCGTTCGCTAACCTTGCAAAAAAAAAGTATTGTCGCAGAAAGCGCTCATCTGCGCATCTATAAGACAAATTTTTAGCGATTTTCGACAAGCAAAAGCGCTAATTGCACAGATATCGAGCGCTATTACACTCATAGACTTATCCTTGACATTATTTTTCAGTATAATGCGAGCCATTTTGCAGCAATATCGCCAGATGGCAGCAGCTTACGTTAAACGCCTTCCGGGCCCAAAAGGATAATCAATGCGTACACTATATTGCGGACAACTTAATGTGTCCCACATCGGTCAACAAGTGACTCTCAGCGGTTGGGTGAATCGGCGTCGCGACCTCGGGAGCTTAATTTTCATCGATATGCGTGATCGCGAAGGGATTGTACAAGTCTTTTTTGATCCGGATGAGCAGCAGGCTTTTGAACTTGCCTCAGAATTACGTAATGAATTCTGTATCCAAGTTACAGGAAAAGTGCGCGCGCGTGATGAGCGTAATAAAAACGCAGAGATGGCCACCGGTGAAGTTGAAGTGTTTGCTACTGAACTGACGATTATTAACCGTTCTGAGCCACTCCCGCTGGACAGCAATCATGTCAACAGCGAAGAAGCACGCCTGAAATATCGCTATTTAGATCTGCGTCGCCCTGAAGTGGCCTCTCGGTTTAAAACCCGAGCCAAGATCACGGCCTTCGTCCGTCGCTTTATGGAAGAAAATGAGTTTCTGGATATTGAAACCCCGATGCTCACTAAAGCGACACCAGAAGGTGCGCGCGACTACTTAGTCCCCAGCCGTGTTCATAAAGGTGAGTTTTACGCTTTACCGCAATCACCCCAGCTTTTCAAACAGCTGCTGATGGTGTCTGGTTTTGACCGTTATTATCAGATCGTAAAATGCTTCCGCGACGAAGATTTACGCGCAGACCGCCAGCCAGAATTCACCCAAATCGATGTTGAAACCTCTTTTATGACGGCACCGCAAGTGCGTGAAGTCATGGAGCGTCTTATTCGTCAACTGTGGATCGCCATCAAAGGGGTGGATCTGGGCGAGTTCCCACAAATGACCTGGGCGGAAGCGATGCGTCGTTTCGGTTCGGATAAACCGGATCTACGTAACCCAATGGAACTGGTGGACGTTGCTGATTTACTGGCACAGGTTGAGTTCCAAGTCTTCTCTGGTCCTGCAAACGATGCCAAAGGACGGGTCGCAGTATTACGTGTACCGGGTGGTGCGCAGTTAACGCGTAAACAGATCGATGATTACACCAAATTCGTTGGGCTGTACGGCGCGAAGGGTATGGCATGGATGAAAGTCAATCAACGTGATGCGGGCCTTGAAGGCATTCAAAGCCCGGTAGCCAAATTCTTAACGGCTGACATTATCGAGCAATTGCTCGAGCGTACCGCGGCAGAGTCCGGGGACATCCTATTGTTTGGAGCTGATCAAGCGACTGTCGTCGCGGATGCAATGGGTGCACTACGCCTGAAAATTGGTCGCGATTTAGCACTGACCGATGAAAGCCGTTGGGCACCGCTTTGGGTCGTTGATTTCCCAATGTTTGAACAAGACGATGAAGGGCGTTTAGCCGCTATGCACCACCCGTTCACCGCGCCACGCGATTTAACGCCAGAGGAGCTGAGCCAAGCGCCAAGCGATGCGATTGCCAATGCCTACGATATGGTTATTAACGGTTATGAAGTCGGTGGGGGATCTGTGCGTATCCATACTGGCGCAATGCAACAAGCGGTGTTCAGCATTCTTGGAATCAGTGCTGATGAGCAACAAGAGAAGTTCGGATTCTTACTTGATGCGTTGAAATACGGTGCGCCACCGCACGCGGGATTAGCCTTTGGCTTAGACCGTTTGACCATGCTATTAACGGGTACGGACAACATTCGTGATGTGATTGCCTTCCCGAAAACTACCGCAGCCGCCTGTTTGATGACGGATGCACCGAGCGAGGCCAACCCGAGTGCGTTGCAAGAGTTGGCGCTACAGGTAGTGAAAAAAGCTAAAACTGAGTCGGCGTAATGGCCTATAAGCATCCCGTTTCAGTGTTGGTGGTAATTTACGCAAGAATCACAAATCGGGTGCTGATGTTACAGCGTCAAGACGATGCACAGTTTTGGCAATCTGTGACAGGCAGTCTGGAAAGCGGCGAACAGCCAGAACAGGCGGCCTTGCGCGAGGTGCAGGAAGAGACCGGATTTGTCTATACTCCCCCGCAAGACGTGCTGATTGACTGTTGTACACAGATTAGTTTTGAAATTTTTGAACAATATCGCCATCGTTATGCGCCAGGGGTGACCCATAACCAAGAACACTGGTTTACATTGGGCGTTGAGTCCGAGCTGGACCCTGACTTAACTGAGCATACGGCGGCGCAGTGGCTTCCTTGGCAGCAGGCCGCGGCGTTAACCAAATCCTGGAGTAATCGCCAAGCGATTGAACGCCTTTTTGCCGAGGAATAATTCGATAGGAATACGTCTTACAACGTGTTCCGTTTACCGTTATTTGTTTGAGAGAATAAGATTATGGCTGGACATAGTAAATGGGCGAATACCAAACACCGTAAAGCGGCACAAGATGCGAAGCGCGGTAAAATTTTTACCAAAATCATTCGTGAGTTGGTTACCGCGGCAAAACTTGGCGGTGGCGATCCAAGCTCGAACCCTCGCTTACGTGCGGCGATGGATAAAGCATTATCCAACAATATGACGCGTGATACGATGGATCGTGCGATCGCACGCGGTGTTGGCGGTGATGATAACTCTAATATGGAAACTATCATCTATGAGGGCTATGGCCCAGGTGGTAGCGCCATCATGATCGAGTGTCTGAGTGACAACCGTAACCGTACCGTTTCAGAAGTCCGGCATGCCTTCACTAAGACCGGCGGTAACCTCGGCACTGACGGTTCTGTTGCGTACCTCTTTAGCCGTAAAGGGGTCATCGCTTATGCACCGGGTCAAGACGAAGATGCGTTGATGGAAGCTGCGTTGGAAGCGGGTGCTGAAGATGTGGTGAGCTATGATGATGGCGCCATCGATGTCTTTACCGCGTGGGAAGAGTTAGGGACGGTGAAAGATGCGTTAATCGCGGCAGGCTTAACGCCAGATGAAGCAGAAGTGACGATGATCCCTTCCACCAAAGCGGAAATGGATAGCGAGACGGCACCAAAATTATTACGCCTGATCGATATGCTCGAAGATTGTGATGACGTTCAGGAAGTTTACCATAACGGCGAAATTTCTGACGAAGTGGCTGAGAGCCTGTAGTAGGTGTTCATCACACGATTCTTGGGTCAATTATGGCCATAATCCTGGGTATCGACCCCGGGTCGCGGGTAACCGGATACGGGGTTATACGACAAGTAGGTCGTCAATTGACTTACTTGGGAAGCGGCTGTATCCGAACCAATACTCCTGCGTTACCCGAGCGTTTACGGCTTATTTACGCCGGTGTCAGTGAGATTATCACGCAATTTTCGCCGGACTACTTTGCCATTGAGCAGGTATTTATGGCGAAAAATGCCGATTCGGCTCTGAAGCTCGGTCAAGCGCGTGGGGCGGCGATTGTGGCTGCGGTGAATCAAACCTTACCGGTTTTCGAGTATGCCGCCCGGCAAGTCAAGCAAACGGTCACTGGAACCGGTGCGGCAGATAAAGCGCAAGTGCAACATATGGTGCGAACCTTATTGAAGTTACCTGCTAATCCGCAAGCCGATGCCGCCGATGCCTTAGCGATTGCGATCACCCATTGCCATATCAGCCAAAACGCGTTGAGTATTTCTGATAAAGCGCTGGTCCTGACCCGAGGACGATTACGTTAGTATTCTCATCGTAGGCTGGATATTCATCCAGCCTTTTTTATGGTATAAACGCAGCATAAATCTCGCCAACATATTGATAAAGGTAATTGTATGATCGGACGTCTTAATGGAGTCATCATAGAGAAGCAACCGCCGCTAGTCTTACTTGAGGTCGGTGGCGTAGGCTACGAAGTGCATATGCCGATGACCTGTTTCTATGAACTGCCTGAAAAAGATCACACCGCCATTATTTTTACCCATTTTGTGGTTAGGGAAGATGCACAACTGTTGTTCGGCTTTAATCACAAACAAGAGCGCACACTCTTTCGTGAATTAATCAAGGTGAATGGTGTGGGGCCAAAACTCGCTCTCGCTATCCTTTCCGGCATGTCAGCGCAGCAGTTTGTGAACGCGGTGGAGCATCAAGAAATTGCGGCATTGGTGAAACTGCCAGGGGTTGGCAAGAAAACCGCTGAACGTCTGGTGGTGGAAATGAAGGATCGATTTAAAGGGATGCACGGGGACTTATTCAATACAGAAAGCGAATTTACCCTAACGGCACCGGCGACCGACCCGTCCGCGACCAATGATGCGGAAGCCGAAGCAGTGGCAGCGTTAGTGGCGCTGGGTTATAAACCGCAAGAAGCCTCGAAAATGGTGAGTAAAATTGCTAAGACTGGGGCCGACAGTGAAACCTTGATCAGAGACGCCTTGCGTGCGTCGCTCTAAGGAAAAGTATGATTGATGCGGATCGCCTAGTCTCTGCGGAAGTGACTATAGATGAAGAACGCTTTGACCGAGCCCTGCGTCCCCGTTTACTGGATGAATATGTCGGTCAACCGCATGTGCGCGAGCAGATGGAAATCTTTATTCGCGCGGCGAAAATGCGGGGCGATGCACTGGATCACTTGCTGATCTTTGGTCCTCCCGGGTTAGGCAAGACGACGTTGGCCAATATCGTGGCAAATGAAATGGGCGTCAATTTGCGCACCACCTCTGGACCGGTACTGGAGAAAGCCGGCGACCTTGCGGCCATGCTGACCAACCTCGAGCCGCACGATGTGCTATTTATCGATGAGATCCACCGTCTCTCTCCTGTCGTGGAAGAAGTGCTGTATCCGGCGATGGAGGACTACCAGTTGGATATCATGATTGGTGAAGGCCCGGCGGCGCGTTCGATTAAAATCGATTTACCGCCTTTCACCTTGATCGGGGCGACGACTCGCGCAGGCTCGTTAACCTCGCCATTGCGTGACCGCTTCGGTATTGTCCAACGCTTAGAGTTTTATCAAGTGGCTGATCTGCAATCTATCGTTAAACGTGCGGCAGACTGCTTGGGGCTATCGCTTAGCCAAGAAGGTGCGCTGGAGATTGCGCGTCGTTCCCGCGGGACACCGAGGATTGCCAATCGGCTCCTACGTCGTGTGCGTGACTTCGCCGAGGTGAAAGCCGCGGGCGATATGAATGGAGAAGTGACCACGAGTGCACTCGATCTGCTTAATGTCGACAGTGAAGGCTTCGATTATATGGATCGTAAATTATTGCTAGCGATTATTGATAAGTTCAGTGGTGGGCCAGTAGGTTTAGATAATCTTGCGGCCGCGATTGGCGAAGAACGCGAAACAATCGAAGACGTTATCGAACCTTACTTGATTCAGCAGGGATTTATCCAACGCACGCCACGTGGACGATTAGCGACCCAGCACGCTTATCAGCATTTCGATCTGCTCGACCACTATAAACACGTCTAAAAACCTTACGCTTACCCTATAATAGTCCGAGGAGTGTCATATTTTGGCATTTCTCTGCTTATTCTACTTTCTACCTATCGTTTATACTTGCGAGCCACCATCAGGAATAGGTATAACGATAGGGATATTATGAATAATTTCAATGTATTAAGCTGCCTGACTGCCGTAGTGCTGCTCTCAGGTTGTGCATCCGTAAAACCGTCAGTGATTGAGGGAAAGAATAAGAGTTCGGTGGGGGTTTTGTACCATGCCGCGCCAGCAGAGTTTAATGACGGGAATGTGTATTCTGATTCTGTTTTACGAGAAGTCACGCCAGTCCATAGTGCTACAGGGATGGGGTTAGCAGTACTCTCCGCCGCATTGGGTAACCTAACGACTGCAAGCTTCGATAAGGACACCTATAAAGGAAACCTGATCAAGACCTTGAAAAATCCAACACTGGATTATTTTGCGCCGAAGGCGAATCAGGCACTTAGGGTGTGGTTAGATAGCCAAGGTGCAGGCTATGCCTACCAACAGCCGCTGAACGTGGGCTATTCGACATGGTCGTTGATTTACAAAAATCTTAATAGGAGTGATTCCCTTTACGAGTTGAAATACAAAGTGTTCTTTTATAAAAAACCAGAGAAGGGATCGATCTTTAGCAGTCTTATTAAGCAAGCTTGTTCACCCGCCCCAGTGGAGGCTAATTTAGCCGATTGGCGAAATGATCACTATGCAAAAGTGAAAGTGGAAACCCAGCGTTTAATGGACCAGTGTCTGCAACAATTCGAGCAACAACTGCCAATACTCTTAAAGAAATAGCGTTATCGGCTACCCCACGATCAGGAAGATGAGGCCTCGGTCATCCCGAGGCCCCATACCTAATGAGACATCTTCTTTAAACCACTGAGCATAAAAAGGGCGCTGGCGCTAAGGACGACCGACGGGCCGGCGGGAGTGTCGTAATAAGCGGAAAACGTCAGTCCACCGGTGACGGCAACCATACCGATTAAGGTAGCAAAAATCGCCATCTGCTCGGGGGAGCGCGCGAAGCGACGTGCGGTGGCAGCAGGGATGATCAGTAACGAGGTAATGATCAACGCTCCGACAAACTTCATGGAGACACCAATGGTCAGGGCCGTCACTAACATCAGTAACATTCGGGTACGGGCTAAATTCACGCCATCTACTTGAGCCAGCTCGGGACTGACGGTCATCGATAACAGTGAGCGCCATTGCGAGATAATGACCGCTAGTACGATGACTACGCCACCTGCCATTAACGCTAAGTCTGAGGGCATCACTGATAGCAGGTCGCCGAACAGATAGGCCATTAAATCCACGCGAACGTTGTGCATTAAACTCACCACCACTAATCCAAGTGAGAGAGCGCTGTGCGCCATAATACCTAATAAGGTGTCGATCGCTAAGTGTGGGCGATGCTCTAGCACGACTAATAGAATCGCGAGGATAAGCGTTACGGCAATAACGGCATACCATGGATTAACGTTTAACAATAATCCGATGGCCACGCCAAGTAAGGACGCATGGGCGAGGGTATCGCCGAAATAAGACATTTTACGCCAAACGACAAACGAGCCAAGAGGGCCAGCGGTGAGGGTGAGTAATATCCCCCCTAGCCAACCAGGCAGTAACAGTTCAATCATGAGATCTCATTCTCCTTGCGTAACACTATCCGTCCCTTGAGATCATGACGGTGATTATGATGATGCCGATAAATAGCCAATTGTTGAGAGGCGCGAGGGCCAAACATTGCGGTGAATTCAGGATGTTGCGAGACGACTTCCGGTGGACCGGAACAACAAACATGATGATTGAGGCAAAGCACATCATCGGTTTTCGCCATCACTAAATGTAAGTCGTGCGACACCATCAGGACAGCGCAATGCAATTCATGGCGGAGCTGGTTAATGAGATCGTATAAAGCCACCTGTCCATTGACGTCGACACCCTGTGTCGGTTCGTCGAGCACTAATAATTCGGGCTTACCCAGTAATGCTCGGGCCAATAGCACACGTTGCATCTCACCGCCGGAGAGTTTTTGCATGGTTGAAAAACGAAGATGCCCAGCATTGACACGTTGTAACGCTGCCTGAATATCCGCTTTTCTAGCTTGGTGAGCGAGTCGCAAAAAACGATCGACCGTTAAGGGGAGGGTGATATCCAAATGTAATTTTTGTGGGACGTAGCCAATACGTAACCCCGTTTTTTTAGTTACGGTGCCGCGAGACGGTGTAATAAGCCCCAGAATCAGTCGCACTAAGGTCGATTTTCCTGCACCGTTAGGGCCAAGTAAGGTGAGTATCCTGCCAGGTTGTAAACTCAAGGAGATATTGTGCAGGACCTGCTTTTGACCGAACGAAACATCGATATTTTCTAAAGTAACTAAGTTCGATGACATGGTTAATCAGTTTTCATTTCAAAAAGAGATGTTATATTATCACAACTCCATTTGAGGTTAATAGCTGAGACGCCAGTAATTATGAAAAGAAAACATCATTTGCCGAAACTCGCCTTGGGTCTATCCATCATGTTAGGAATGAATGGTTTAGCACACGCCGACGTGGTGACATCCATTAAACCGCTTGGCTTTATTGCTTCCGCTATTGCCGAAGGTGTCACACCGGTTACGGTTGTGCTGCCGGATGGTGCATCTGAGCATGATTATGCGTTACGGCCTTCTGATGTTCGTCGGATAAAAAACGCTGACCTGTTGGTATGGGTAGGTCCTGAAATGGAATCCTTCGTTACTCGCAGTGCTTCACAGCTCCCGGCAAATAAAAACCTTGAACTCTCGGCTTTACCCGTGATTCAATCGCACTTGGTTGGCGAGGTTGAAAATGATCACGATCATGCTTCGTCGCCCGCGAATACGCTAAACTCTGCAAATTCTTCTGATGGGGAACTGTCTGATAGTCATTCTCATCAAGAAACGTATAATTTGCACATCTGGTTATCGCCAGACATTGCGTTGATGAGTGCTACGGCTATCCATGATCGATTGGTCCAATCGATGCCTGCACAAAAAACAAAATTAGACAGCAATTTGTCGAAATTTGAAGTCAGTTTAAAAGATGCCGATGAACATATACGCCAGCAGCTTAGCTCAGTAAAGGATAAACGGTATTATGTCTTTCATGATGCCTACACCTATTTTGAGCAGCACTATGGCCTGTCACCGCTTGGATATTTCACGGTAAATCCCGAAATCCAGCCGGGTGCACAGAAATTAAACGAAATAAGAACACAGCTGACTCAGCACAAAGCGCAATGCGTTTTTGCTGAGCCACAATTCAGACCAGCCGTCATCGACGCTGTTTCACGAGGGACAACAGTACAAAAAGGTACTTTAGATCCCTTGGGAAGCAACATCAGCTTATCGCAGGACAGTTATGTGAAATTCCTCTCACAATTGTCGAGCCAGTATGTGAGCTGTCTGAAACCAATGAACTAATGAGGAAATTTTACAGTGCAACAGATTGCTCGTTCTGTCGCTCTCGCGCTTAACACCTTACCGAAACCCCATCGTTTTATGTTGGGGTCATTGACCGCCATGACACTCGCGGTTGCCATTTGGCAGCCGCTTATCAATCATCACGATGAGAATAAAGAGACGTTAGTTCGTAAGATTGAACTCGAAGCGAGCCAACACCTCAGCGGGACAGACGCTTCCGAACCGGATGACCAAACGACCCCTTTACCTGATGAAGATCTGCCCGCCGATCAGAAAGAGGCGGAAGGGACTCAAGATGCAAAAGAATATACCGTCGCATCGGGTGATACACTCAGTAGCGTATTAAATCAGTACGGTATCGACCTTTCTAATATCAATGCGCTGGTGGGTAGTGATGGCGCATTACGTAATCTTAATGTTGGACAAAGTCTTAACTGGCAAGTCAATGCTGAGGGCGAGTTAGAAACGCTAGATTGGGAAATTTCCCGCCGTGAAACTCGCCACTATATCCGTAGGCCGAACAGTACCTACAGTATGGAACGTCAACTACAGCAAGGCGAGTGGCAAGACCATGCGTTGGCCGGCACCGTGAAAGGGAGCTTTGCGAGCAGTGCGCAGCAGGCAGGACTGTCGGCGGGAGAAATCGCCTCAGTCATCAAGGCGCTACAATGGCAAATGGATTTCCGCAAACTACGTAGTGGTGATCAGTTTAGTACTATCTTTTCTCGGGAAGTGTTAGCGGGCAAGCGTATGCAAAGCCAACTCCAGGCTGTGCGTGTGCGTTCTGGTGGTAAGGATTACTATGCATTTCGTGCAGAAGACGGCAAATTTTATGATCAGAATGCTTCTGGCTTAGCAAAAGGCTTTCTACGTTACCCAACCGCTAAAACCTATCGTGTCTCATCAAACTTTAACCCACGGCGGTTAAATCCAGTGACCGGACGTATTACTCCGCATCGCGGGGTTGATTTTGCGGTACCTATTGGTACACCCGTACTCGCGACTGGAGACGGGGAAGTGGTTGTGGCGAACGCAAAAGGTGGGGCGGCAGGGAAATATGTTGCCATTCGCCATGGTCGACAATATATGACCCGCTATATGCACCTTAGCCGTGTAATGGTTAAACCAGGGCAAAAGGTAAAAAGAGGGGAGCGTATCGCGTTATCGGGTAACACAGGGCGCTCGACCGGTCCACATTTGCATTTCGAAATCTGGATTAACAATCAAGCAGTCAATCCGCTCACGGCGAAACTGCCGCGGATGGAAGGCCTGACAGGTAAAGATCGCAAAACGTATCTTGAACAGGTTAAAGCTTGGCAGAGCCAACTGACTTTCTAAATCATAACGAGGGCCATGCAGTCTGCATGGCCTTTTTTTGGGGATGATGATGGGCCTTATCTCCTCGATCACCAGCAAAAGCCTATTGCAAAACTCTTCGCCATCACTATCATTAGCCACTTCTTTTAAGAGGCGAGTGCATGACTAACGAGAAACGTAACCAGTCTGAGTTTATCCCTGTCTTCAAAACTTCCTTCCTTAAACCGCAATTTTGGGGGAAATGGTTAGCTATTGGCGTAGCCGGAGCATTGGCGTATGTGCCCGCTACCCTCCGTGATCCGTTATTAGGTAAACTTGGTAAATGGGTGGGTAAGCGAGCGAAGGGTGCTCGTCGTCGTGCGCAGATTAATCTTCACTACTGTTTTCCTGATCTTTCTGTGGCGGAACGTGAAAACATTATTGATGAAATGTTTGCCACCGCACCGCAATCAATGGTGTTGATGGCCGAGTTGGCGTTACGTGACCCGCAACGCGTCCGACAAAAGATTGTGTGGCATGGGAAAGATATTATCGAGCGCTATCAACAATCAGGGCAGAATGTCATTTTTCTCGTTCCCCATGGTTGGGCCGTCGATATTCCGGCGATGATGCTTGCATCGGAAGGCCAAAAAATGGCGGCAATGTTTCATAACCAAAAAGATCCGCTAATGGATTATATTTGGAACCGTCTACGTCGGCGTTTTGGCGGTCGCATGCATGCTCGCAACGATGGGATCAAACCTTTTATTGCTTCAGTCAGACAAGGTTATTGGGGCTATTATTTACCTGACCAAGATCACGGACCTGAACACAGCGAATTCGTCGATTTCTTTGCCACTTACAAGGCGACGTTACCGGCTATTGGTCGGCTGATGAAAGTGTGTCGAGCTAAGGTCGTGCCGCTATTTCCGGTCTATGACAGCCGTCGTCATCAACTTGAAATCTTTGTCCGCCCAGCAATGGATGACCTTGAACATGCTGACGATAAAACTTTGGCGCGGCGGATGAATGAAGAGGTTGAGTTTTTCGTTGGCCCGAATCCCGAACAATATACGTGGATCCTAGAGCTATTGAAAACGCGTCAAGTGGGTGAGGAAAAGCCATACCGTCGTAAAGATCTCTTCCCCTACAAATAATAAAACAGCCGCCTGCGCGGCTGTATCAATTATTCGACTGTGATGACGCGCTGAGTATTAGTGGTGCCAGTCGCACCCATCACATCCCCTTGGGTGACAATAACTAAATCACCGGTCTGCAGATAGCCTTTAGATTTAAGCAGTTTCACTGCATCGTGCACCGCCAGTAAGCCATCGGTATAACCAGAAATCGCAACGGGGGTCACCCCACGATAGAGCGCTGTGCTATTAAGGGTTGCCTCATGGCGCGAGAGGGCGAAGATAGGGAGCCCTGACGTGATACGCGAGGTCATTAACGCAGTACGGCCAGACTCGGTCATGGTAATGATCGCCGTGACACCTTTTAGGTGGTTGGCTGCATACATGGCAGACATCGCGATCGCTTCTTCGATATTATCGAATTGAATATCTAATCGGTGGCGAGAGACATTCACTTTCGGGATTTTTTCGGCTCCGACACAGACATTTGCCATCGCCTGTACGGTCTCTGCAGGGTATTGGCCGGCAGCTGTTTCAGCAGAAAGCATAACGGCATCCGTACCATCCAATACCGCATTGGCAACGTCCATAACCTCTGCACGCGTAGGCATCGGGTTGGTGATCATTGACTCCATCATCTGGGTTGCCGTGATACTGGCCCGATTTAATTGACGCGCGCGGCTAATAAGATTCTTTTGAATGCCCACTAATTCAGGATCGCCAATCTCAACGCCGAGATCGCCTCGTGCGACCATAACAACGTCACTGGCCAGGATGATATCGTCCATAGCCGCTTGTGTCGCTACAGCTTCTGCGCGTTCGACTTTCGCGACTATCTTTGCTTGGCAACCCGCTTCTTCCGCTAGACGTCGAGCATAGCGTAAGTCATCGCCACAGCGCGGGAAAGAGACGGCGAGATAATCCACCCCAATTTTGGCCGCCGTGATGATATCGGCTTTGTCTTTTTCGGTCAGGGCTTGAGCAGAGAGACCGCCTCCCTGTTTATTAATCCCTTTATTATTCGATAGGGGACCGCCGACTGTGACCTCAGTTAGGATACTATCCCCTTCAACTGCAGTGACGCGTAATTGTACGCGGCCATCGTCGAGTAGCAGAATATCGCCAGCTTTAACATCCTGCGGGAGTGCCTTATAATCGATTCCGACTTGCTGGTGGGTTCCTTCCCCTTTGGGTAACGACGCGTTTAAGGTGAAGGGATCCCCAATATTCAGGAAGATCTTACCTTCGCGGAAGGTGGAGATACGAATTTTAGGTCCTTGTAAATCACCGAGAATTGCGACATGACGGCCCAATTTTTTTGCAATCGCTCTGACATTATTCGCGCGTGTAAGGTGGTCGTCTGCAGAACCGTGGGAGAAGTTCAGTCGTACAACGTTCGCCCCCGCTGCAATCACTTTTTCTAGGTTATTATCGCGGTCAGTGGCAGGGCCTAATGTGGTAACAATTTTCGTTCGTCTAAGGCGTGGTGACATGGACAACTCCCGTAAGATCATCAGTGAAGAGAAAACCCAGTTGTTGAGAATGGGTAGTAGACTCAATATCGCAGAAAACGATAAATGCGCGCAATGATTTTAGGGTACAACTTTAGGCACCAGTTTAACAACCGATTAACGTGTCAACGGTAGTCGACATTGATTTCACACAGCAAACTGTTTACCTCACTACTGTAAACGCAGTAAAGTGGGTAATAATATCAATCTAATGAACTCCTTAGCGGGTTTTCGCTACTTTACGTTAGAACGAGGAGAATAAAATGGCGTCAACGCAAACAGTCCAGGCTTGCGACCTGGTAATTTTTGGAGCCAAGGGTGATCTGGCACGCCGTAAGCTATTACCTTCGTTATACCAACTGGAAAAAGCCGGCCAAATCAATGATGAAACGAAAATCATTGGCGTGGGTCGTGCAGAGTGGGATAAAGCGACCTACACCCAAGAAGTTGATAAAGCGCTTAAAACCTTTATGAAAGAGGAGATCGATCAAGCGATCTGGGAAAAACTAAGCGCACGCTTAGATTTTTGTAACCTAGACGTCAATGAATCGGCGCATTTCACAAAGTTAGGTAAGCTGCTTGACCAAAAAAATCGCGTAACGGTGAACTATTTCGCGATGCCACCAAGCACCTTTGGCGCGATTTGTAAGGGGTTGGGCCAAGCGAAACTGAATGCTAAGCCTGCGCGAGTGGTGATGGAAAAACCATTAGGCACGTCTTTAGAGACCTCTCAAGAGATTAACGACAGTGTGGGCGAGTACTTCGACGAAAGCCAAGTTTTCCGTATCGACCACTATCTGGGTAAAGAGACGGTTCTAAACCTTCTCGCATTGCGTTTCGCCAACTCTATCTTTGTGAACAACTGGGATAATAAAACCATTGATCACGTTCAGATTACAGTTGCGGAAGAAGTGGGAATTGAAGGACGTTGGGGCTACTTTGATCAAGCGGGTCAAATGCGCGATATGGTGCAAAACCACTTGCTGCAGGTGTTGACAATGATTGCAATGTCACCGCCATCCGACCTCACCGCCGCAAGCATTCGCGACGAAAAAATCAAAGTATTACGTTCATTACGTAAAATTGACCACACTAATGTGCGTGAGAAAACCGTGCGGGGTCAATACACTGCCGGCTTTGTGCAAGGTAAAAAAGTCCCAGGTTATCTGGATGAAGAAGGGGCTAACAAAACCAGCTCGACCGAAACCTTCGTTGCTATCCGCGTCGATATCGATAACTGGCGCTGGGCGGGAGTCCCATTCTACTTGCGTACCGGTAAACGCTTACCTGCGAAATGTTCTGAAGTTGTCGTCTACTTTAAAAACCCAGAAATGAATCTGTTTAAAGAGTCTTACACGCAACTTCCGCAGAACAAGCTGACGATTCGTTTACAGCCGGATGAAGGGGTCGATATTGAGATCCTGAACAAGGTGCCAGGTTTAGACCACAAACATAAGTTGCAAACGACTAAACTAGACTTAAGTTTCTCCGAAACCTTTAACGAAAGTCATTTAGCCGATGCCTATGAACGTTTGTTATTGGAATCTATGCGTGGGATCCAAGCCCTGTTTGTTCACCGTGACGAAGTTGAAGCCGCATGGACATGGGTTGATTCAATCATTGAGGCATGGGAGAAGGACGGCGAGTCGGCCAAACCTTACCAAGCGGGTACTTGGGGGCCTGTTGCCTCGGTTGCCATGATCACCCGTGATGGGCGTTCTTGGAACGAGTCTGAAACCCCGTTAGAGTAATCGATGACCGCCAGCTAGACTGGCGGTTTTTTTAGCTAGCGTCAGCGACCTCAATCGATGCAGCGCTGGCTAAAGCGACGGAGACGGCCTTCTCGACGGTCTCCTCTATCGCCAAGGCCACACCTAACCGTCTGCGTCCTGCAATACTCGGTTTAGCAAAAAGTCTGATTTGTTGACCCTCCGCCATCGCCTTCTCAAGCCCAGTAAAACTCACCGCTTCGCTGTGGAGTGTCGGTAAAATCACTGCGGAAGCAGAAGGTCCATATTGACGAATATGACCGATGGGTAATCCCAAGAAAGCACGGACATGCAGAGCAAACTCAGAGAGATCTTGGGAGATCAGCGTGACTAGACCAGTATCATGCGGACGAGGAGAAACTTCACTGAAGATGACGTCATCACCTCGCACGAATAGCTCGACACCAAATAGGCCAAAACCTGAGAGGGCGGTAACGACTTTCCGAGCGATCTCTTGCGCACGGGCCAAGGCAATGTCGCTCATTTGTTGCGGCTGCCATGATTCACGGTAATCTCCCTCTTCCTGCCGATGCCCGATAGGCGCGCAGAAATGAATGCCATCGACGGCACTGATAGTGAGGAGGGTAATTTCGAAATCGAATTCCACTAACCCTTCAACGATAACTCGGCCCGCACCCGCACGACCACCTTGTTGAGCATACTCCCAAGCGGCATCGCACTGATCGCGGTGACGAAGTAGGCTTTGGCCTTTACCTGAAGAGCTCATGATGGGTTTGACGAAGCAGGGGAATCCTATGGCGTCGACCGCCTGCAGGAATTCGTGCTGCTGACTAGCAAAACGGTAGCGAGAGGTCGGCAACGCCAACTGCTCTGCCGCTAATTGCCGAATACCTTCACGGTTCATGGTAAGTTGAGTGGCCCGTGCGCAAGGCACCACGGTTAGGCCAGTGGCTTCCAACTCTACCAGAGTCTCAGTCGCAATAGCCTCAATTTCCGGTACGATAAAATCAGGCTGTTCCAGAGCGATCACCGACTTTAAGGCTTCGCCATTCAACATATCGATGACATAGGCGCGGTGGGCGACGTGCATCGCAGGGGCGTTTTCATAGCGATCTACGCCAATGACTTCAATACCTAACCGCTGACATTCGATAGCGACTTCTTTCCCCAACTCCCCACAACCTAATAACATCACTTTGGTTGCATTTTGACGCAACGCGGTGCCGAACTTTCGCATAACACTTTCCCAAGCTAAAAATAATCGCCAATAAGTGTAAACGAAAACGTTTGCGTTGGCACGCTCAGCGATAAATACCGTAAAACAGGTAAGGCCTTAAGAAACATGCGATAATAAGGACATCACTCTCTCAATCGGTAGCTAACAGCATGATGACTCCTCCTCAAGCCCGTCGAATCCCATTCTTTCACGCGATGCACGGTGAAAAACGCGAAGATAATTTTGCCTGGCTACGCGATGATGAGCGCGCGGATCCCGACGTTATTGACTATCTGGTGGCCGAAAATCAGTGGTGCGAGCAACAACTGGCCCCGCTCGCCGATCTTGAAGCGACGCTCTATGAGGAGATGACCGCGAGAATTCCCGGCAATGATCATTCGGTTCCTTTTTTGAAATCAGGGCATTGGTATCAACAGCGCTACCAGCAGGGGGATGACTATCCTCATTGGGTATGGCGTCACGACACCGCAAGCGCACCCTGGCAAACCTTATTGGATTGTAATGAACGCGCTCGTCACGCTGAGTATTACGAACTGGGTGCATTGGAAATTACGGCCGATCATCAGTATATGGCGGTGACGGAAGATTATCTGTCACGACGGGAATATGTGTTACGTATTCAACGATTGAACGACCAAACTTGGCTAGACACAGTAATCGAAGGGATTTCCCCCTCGATCGTTTGGGCCAACGATGGCCAGACGCTATTTTATATCAAGCAGGACCCCCAGACCTTGTTACCTTGGCAGGTATGGCGTCATAGATTAGGCACTGATCCGGCAGAGGATTGTTTAGTTTATGAAGAACACGATGATAGCTATTACGTAAGCTTAACTGGGAGCAGCTCTGAACAACGACTTTTCATTGTGTTAGAGAGTTCGACGACGAGCGAGGTATGGGCTATTGACGCGGATAAGCCACACTTACCCCCGCGCTGCATTATCCCTCGACGTGAAAATCATGAATACAGTATCGATCACTTTCAAGGGCATTATTATCTCCGCTCAAATCGAGAAGGGCTTAACTTTGGGCTGTATCGTTGTGTTGACAAAGAAACGACCGAGGATTGCTGGCAGCAAGTTATCGCTGTATCTGAAGAGCGGATTATTGAAGATTTCCAACTCTTTAATGACTGGCTCGTTACCGAAGAACGTCTGCAGGGCAAAATGGTTCTCTGCCAGTATACGCTCACGGGAGGACAGCGATTGCAATTACCGAAGCAGGCCGAAAATGGCGTGGTATGGATTGGGCATAACCCTGATGCGAACAGTACAGGCTTACGTTTTGGTTATAGCAGTTTGACCACGCCGGCGACAACCTATGAATGGGATCTTAACACTCATCGCTTAACGCTGTTAAAGCAAGTCCTTATTCCGCTTTATGAGGAGAGCGATTACGAAAGCGATTGGCGGTGGTTAACCATGCGCGATGGCGTTCAGGTACCGGTATCCCTCGTTTGGCGTAAGGACAGTCTGCAACCCGGTAAAAATCCACTGCTGGTCTATGGTTATGGTGCATACGGGGCGGCATTAGAGGCTGATTTTAGCTTCACGCGTCAAAGCTTACTCGACCGAGGATTTATTTATGCCATGGTGCATGTTCGCGGTGGAGGGGAGCTTGGCCGCGCATGGTACGACGCCGGACGGCTTGGTAATAAAATGAATAGTTTTTACGATTTTATCGACGCGACACAACAACTGTTGGCACAAGGCGTTGGCGATCCGCAACGCTGCTATGCCATGGGAGGAAGTGCGGGGGGGCTATTGGTGGCGGCGGTAAGCAATATCGCGCCGACTTTGTTCCACGGCATTCTTGCGCAGGTTCCCTTTGTCGACGTGGTCAGCACCATGTTAGACGAAAGCATCCCGCTGACTACCGGTGAGTACGAAGAATGGGGCAATCCTAATAGCGAGGCAGATTACATGACCATTAAAGCCTATAGCCCGTACGATAACGTCCGTAGACAAGATTATCCTCACCTTTTCGTGACGACAGGCTTACATGATTCACAAGTCCAGTATTGGGAGCCAGCGAAGTGGGTGGCTAAGCTTAGAGAACTGAAAACCGATGATCATCAACTGCTACTGTACACCGATCTTGATGCAGGACATGGTGGGAAATCCGGGCGCTATCAAGCCTATGTTGATATCGCTCGGGAGTGCAGTTTCTTAGTTGGCTTATCCAGCGGGATTTGGCCTAACTCTTCAGTTTAGGTTCATAGGGTAATCGTGACAACGTCACAGAAAGCTGGCGATAGGTCGTCAGTTTTTCTTGAAAGTGCGCACGTAAGGATTCAGGTTGCTCGTTTTCGATATGAATTGGGACCACTGGCATATTGTAACGCTCTTTAAAGGCGACCCCAGCGGCAGCTAACTCGGTATTAAGTTGATCTTTGGCTTCTGCACTCAGTACAGCGAGATTGTATATCATGGTGAAGTGCTCCTTCTCGGCAGGTAAGCATTTAAAACTGATGCTTTCTTCTGCCACTTGAATGCGTCATTTGCTACACTGTGCGTTAAGTCACATGGCGGTTTTATTATTACGAATTTAAGGCACTATTCCAATGAAAAAACTCTTATCCGTACTTTTACTTACTCTGATTAGTAGTCAATCCTTTGCTTCTGAAGTGATTACGGTGAGTCGCCGTGAAATCGGTAAGCAACAGTGGCCACTCACCCGAGAGGAGATTATGTTACGTTGCGATAAGGATGGTGGCCTCTTTGCTATTAATGACAGTACGCTTATGCAATACCCGCTGAATGCCATTGCACAACAGAATGTTGATCAGAGAAAAAACCAAGGTCAGCCGATTAGCTTAATTCAGGCCGATGATCCCCAACAACCGGGTAAAAAAATGAATCTCTCACCGTTAACGTCTCGCGCTCAAGCTTTGTGTGGGCAGTAATTATTTAACGACTTAACCATTAAGCGTAGTAACACTGATTAAATTGAATGGGGGCTAATTAAGGCCCTCTTTTCTTTCCTATAACGTTGATCTTGCGCAATATATTGCAAGTTACTCCTCTCGTCTTAACGCCCAACCCCGTAGAATTAGCAGCCAGCAAGCACACTTTTCTTAAGCTCGCTCTATACAAGGGGATCGGTATGCATTCTAAAATTAATTGTAAGGTTATTATTTGGGCGACTCTATTAGCAGGATTTATGAGTTCGTTGGTCAAATGGGGATCGGAGGTCAATATGCCTCCGCGCGTTGCAGGTGAAATATCCCCTCCGGGTGCCCATATTGATGCCTGGCTGGGGTGGGCAGGGATAAATCAGCATTCGCTTGACTACCTTTATCAGGGAAATTCAGTTTTGGGAGCGGTAACGCTCTACCATTGGTTATTTAGCTTTGTCTTTGCCTTTGTCTATGTTGCGGGTGCCTATTATTGGCCGAAGATCCGTATGGGCTACGGCGTGGCCTATGGTGTAGTGATCACGGTGGTGATGCATGGCTTTCTTATCCCAGCGTTGGGGTTTCGTCAGCCAATTTATGATGAGGGCAAAACGGGGTGGTTATGGAACCTTAATGGTTATGAGCTGTGGAGTGAAATTATTGGGCATATCTGTTGGTCAGTAAGCATTGAGTTTAGCCTGATTGCCGTTTTAGCGCTCTGCGCTCAGCCCATCAAAGGGACGTGGCGTCGATAAGACAACTCGACACCGAATCGTTATAGGGTTCGGTGTCGAAGGCAGCTTTAGGGCTTAACCGGTTTAGTCGCCGCTGGCGGCGTACTCTCTTCAAGTTTTTCGCCGTTCTTCTCTTTTTCTTTTATCTCTTTTTTCACCCACGCACGGTCTTCTTCTGTCAGGTCTGAGGCATGTGTATTACTACTGCTTAATAACCAATAGAGCATCGCCAGTTGTGTCAGTCTTACACCACTATTGCCCCGAGTGTTAATCGCATTTTTAAGCCGTTGCGATGGAGCCTGTTGGCTAAGGGAACGGTACTGTTCTGCTCCAGGAATTGCTTTTTTACCTGAGGCGGCAGCATTCTGTTGCACCGTTGGCGCGGGTGTGGCGGCAGGAGCAGTCTTTTGCTGCACTGGGCGTTTAAACATCTTCGACGACCCAAAGCCCCTTGACGAGAACGAACGCGCGTCGCTAAAAGTGGAGACGGTCATTAATAGAGCAGGCAACAAGATGAGTAGGGGGCGGGCAATTTTTTTCATTATAGTTCCCAGAGGATAAAAAGAGTCAGTAAGGTCAGTAATGGACCCTGTAAGGTGAGGACTGGGAGATTATACCAAGATAGTGCTGAACGGTTGCGGGTACCAATGTAAAGATTCACAATTATCCTCAAGGCTTAGTGGGTAAGTTGACGTAACTTTGAGTTTATTGACATTACCCATCAGCCTTTAAACGCGCTATGGTAAGTCTTAGGTTTAGCTATATATGTAGATGATATGAGCGGGCATCATAGAGAGGGTATTTAGTGAGTCGACGATAGAAGCAAGTTAGAGATATTTTGAAGGTAGATGAAATATTGATAATGAGTAAAAATGTAATGACGATCCTATTGTTAGCCATTGAAGTTTCACTATTTAGCTTTTGAACGTTCGGGGAGATAGGTTTTATCTCAGTAATATTCAAAAATTTATATCCCATCAGAATATTTTAATGGAGGTAATAAAACTCCCTACAATAACAAAATTGGATAGCCTAGTATGATAAAAAAGAGGGTAAAATAAAAATAGTCTAAACATGAAAATTAATACACTAAATGCTCAAGGAAATTAACTCCCTATATCGACTTTATTGAACGTATCTTAAGAGATACTCATCGACAGGTATTACCCTCAATCGACGTTATTGTTAAAACTGGCAGTTATGTTATTCCTGAAAAAAGGATAATGGGATATTGTCCTGAAGAGCATTTAATTAATTAACTATTGATACGGATAGACCTAAATTTATCAAAAATGGTAAAAATCGCTCAAAAGAATGTTTACACATGAGCTTCACCATGCAGTTAGGTGGGGGATGACCGGCTATGGAGACACTCTGGGTGGCGCTATTTTATCGGAGGGGCTCGCTGGACATTTTGTGTTAGAAATTTTTAACGGAGATCCTGAACCATGGGAAATGGTTGATTTCGAGACATTACATACTCACTTAAATCATATGTTCGCAAACTGGAACGTAATAAATTATAACCACAATGATTGGGTTTATGGAACGGGTCAACTTCCTAAATGGTTGGGGTATTCCCTAGGTTTCAGATTGGTTTCCTTGTATCTACATTCAGAAACATCATCAAAGCCGTCCTCGCTTGTAGCTATGCATCCCGATGCGTTTATTACTTATTTGAAAGATGGAGGATAGTTGAAATGTATATGAGCCTTGCTTACAAACGTCTCATATACGTGCTATAAACGTATGTAGTTGAATTCAATAGTATGGAAAAAGATAAGTAATAGGAAAGAAGTATACTGGAATAAAATGGTTCCTGAGTTAATAGGGTTTAGTATTAGGATTCAGCGTACAGAACCAAATTTTGCATATATTTGTCTCGGAGAGGCACAATTAATGCTTGAAGAATACCATTCAAGCGGATGGAAAATAGCCAATTTGGTAAGGCCACTCGGCTGTGGCGTTAACTTTCAAATCGAAGTGGATAACGTAGAGAAAATATTTAACCGTGTGGTTGAGAATGACATCACATTATACAGAGCGCTTACCGATAACTTTTATAGTATAGGACAAGAAAAGGCCTGCCAGCGCGAGTTTCTTATACAAGACCCAGAGGGATACCTTTTACGTTTTAGCCAGTATATTGAATAGTAAAAACATTACTATATAGTGTTTTTTTGCCAAAAAATTAAATCAAGGTCGCCCATCTACGTTACCCTGACATGGTTTATAAATTGAGTAAACCCCTTACTTAGTTATCATCGCTGTTTCTATTCTATTCCATAATTCTCTGATTCTGTGGTTTATTACAGCTATGTCACATAAATTTTTAGCAGTGTCACAGGGTATAACATAAGGAGTAATTAATGAGGCGTTAGGACTACAAGATTCCAATATATCTCCTCCCATAACACTCAGTATTTCAGAGAGTTGAGCATGAGCAATACTGGCACGGGGAGATAAGTTGGGTAACGATATTGGCTTACCTAATAATTCGCCACTTGATACTATCCAGTTCAATGCATTTTTTATAACACCAGTAATACCGTGGGCATATTCTGGGCGAGCAAATATAACTAAATTCGCTTGCTTTAAGCTTTTACGCCAATTTAATACTTCGATAGTTGGATTGTTTTTAAGGTCAGGATTGAAAAATGGAAGTTGATCCAGCTTATCGTATATTAGGAACTCAACACCAGTCGGCGTAAGTAGTTTCATGGACTCTAGAGAAAGGCGATTTAGGGATGATTTTCTTAAACTGCCTGAAACTGCGAGTACTTTCAATTGAGTAAATTGCATATCACGTTATCCGTGTAATACAGTTACTTCAGTTTAACTTTTTTATGAGCAAATGGAAAATAAGCGAAGTATTAGTGATCTTCATTTACGCGCATCACCTCAATGCCGTCGAGGCGATATTTAGGAGATTGCGATCAAAGTACTTTGGGGGCCCCCGATATTAACGCTGACCCTATAACTGATTAGCGTTTGATTTCATAAGATCGATAACAAACGCTAGTGGTGTAATCAGAGTTGACTATTTTTTATTAATACATGCGTAACAGACATCTCCCATCTATTGGCCACACTTACTTAAACAATGGTCCGTTACGAACCAGCTCTCTAGGCAAGCTATTTTTGATTCGCTGATTAATTATTTTTGCCAGTCCTAACACCTGTTGCTGATAACTGATTAAACATTCCCCTTTAGGCAAGGGTATCTCTGGATAAATATCTCGACCTCGATACCATTCAGCGGCTTGCTCGGCTGTCAGTTCGACCGTGGTGGTGGTGGATTTAGCGAGGGCGGTTATCGCTTCATGATGCCAGCGGTATCCCTTGTTATGTATCTCTGCTAATCGGAAACCGAGGCGTGAAAATTTAACCTTACCCATTAGTGGTTCGACCGTTTTAGGGAACAGCCAGAGTTCTTTATCCCTTTGCCAAAGACTGAGCGAACTTTCCCATTTGATACCGATAGAGGCAGCTTGCTCAATGATAAGGTGTTGCGTTTTAGTTGGCAGCGGTTGAAAGGGAAGCTTACCCACCTTAAAACCTGGATGAGGAAGGGGATCTAGGCTACGCGTTTTACGCAGGCTTGCCACGAAAAATCCTTCACTGTCAAAACGTTGCGGGAAAACATGAAGATAGCCTTCTGGCGTCGCCACGCGTTCTGCGCCTGGGAAGAGTGAGGCTAACGATTCGACCTCAACCGCTTCTGGAAAAGTAGAGGAAAGTGACGCAATGACCTGCTGATTTTCAATGGTGTTAAGTGTGCAGGTGGAGTAAATCAATCGACCACCGGGTTTCAGCGCATGAAAAGCGCTCACCAAGAGTTCACGCTGAGTTTGCGCAATCTCTTCTGTGCTTTCGAGGCTCCAATGAGTGAAAGCGTGAGGATCTTTACGGATCACACCTTCTCCTGAGCAAGGGGCATCTAACAATATTGCATCGAACTGTTCCGGTAAGGAGGCACCAAACACACGCGCATCAAAATGGGTCAGCACTGTATTGACTACCCCACAGCGACTGATATTGGCGTGTAAGACTTTGACCCGACTTGCCGCAAACTCATTAGCTACAATCAGACCCTGATTAGCCATTTTTGCGGCGATTTGCGTCGTTTTAGAGCCCGGTGCGGAGGCCATATCCATCACACTACGCGGCATCTCTTGCGCAGCAAATAGGGCTTGCACCGGCAACATCGAACTGGGTTCTTGAATGTAGAATAGACCGCTTAGATGTTCTGCGTAGCTTCCTAAAGGGATTTGCTCATCGTTAACCTGAACCCAAAAACCTTCCTCGCACCAAGGCACCGGTGTGAGTTGCCAAGGATAGTCGGCAGTTAATGCTAGGAATTCTGCGACACTGATCTTTAAAGTATTGACCCGAATAGCGCGTCGAAGAGGGCATTGACTGATCGCGATAAAATCTGCGAAATCATCTTCGTTGGGTAGCGCCTGACGCATGAGCTCGAGAAATTGGGCGGGAAAATCGATAGCTTCAGTACTCACAATGGGTTCCATGGCGGCAAAAGCTTAGTCTAGCATGAACACGGGCAGGAATTCTGCCCGTGTAGTAGCGATTATTCTTGGCGAGGAATAGCCGTTCCCCACTTTTGCCAACCGTCTGGCGCTTCATCGCGTAATAGGAAGTGTTTATTCGATTCCGCTTCAGGGGCTAGCGGGACAGTCGGTGGTGTCGCAAATTGAATGCCTCCACGAATAAATTGTTGGAAGGTTCCTGTTTTAACCACACCACCGGTTAGACCAAAATCGAGCGAGTAGCCAGAGGCCAACCAAAATACGGAGTTATTACGTACCAGGTGCTGATAACGTGTACTGATGCGCATCGCTATCTGTACCCGATCGGCTAAGTTCCCCAGAGAGGTACCAGTGACAGTACCGACCTCAACACCGCGATAGAGTACCGGTGTACCGACGGTAAGGGTTCCCGCATCTGGCGCATCGACATAGACGTTCAAACCATCTAAGTAGCGTGAATCGGTAATTGTATCCTCTTGCAGCTCGAAACTGCGCCGTATGCTGCCTGTACCCGGATCGACATTAACATAAGGCTGCAACAGAGATTCTAAGTGATTGACACCATTAGACGATATTTCCGGTGAGACCACAGAAAATTGACTACCGCTGCGAGCGAAATGTTGATCATACTCAGGGTAGAGCACCGCTTTCGCCTCAACTTGGTGTAAGTTCTGGCTGAGTGACAGGCTCTCAACTTGGCCAACATTAATGCCTAGATATTTGATGGGCATCCCTGCAGCCAATTTACTGCCATCGAAAGTATGGAAAGTAATTTGACTGCCAACTGCGTTCGCCGCATTACGGCTGGCAAAAAGCTCCCGATATTTACCTTTCTGCTTGGTGACCCCTGACAGGCTATCGAAGCTGATCGCACCTTTTAAAGCACGATTCAATGGGGTGGCCTGTACGGTGATACCGTTAGAATTAAACTGAACTCGCGCACCCCCTTCGGCCCAGAAGACGCTCGAATTGGTGATCAGTTTCCGGTATTCCGGTGCGATGTGCACAGACACAATAAAATTGTCTGCATTCGGGGTGATATCGACAATTTCACCGACTTGGTAACGTCGATAAAGTACCACACTGCCCGCTTGAATATCCGGTAAACTTGTGGCGATAAGTTTCAACGTCACCGAGGGTTTATCTCCCTGAGTGTTGTCTTTTGCCGCATCGTCGTCAGCATAGAGAGGATAACGTGCGCTCGGTTGACCTTTCTCTCCGGTATTCACTCGAATACCGCCTTGAATCCATTGTTGTGGAGGTGCACCCACCATCTTCAAGCCATCGAGGCCCATGCGAATTCGGATCTGACTGTCGGCGATAAACTGGCTGTCGGCATGAATAAAATGACGATATTGCGGTTCAACCGAGACGTGGAACAGCACGCCGTGGTCCGTCAGGGTGCGCTGTGCAATTTTACCGATTGGCACACCATTTAGAATAAGAGGTTGACCCGCATCGATACCGTAGCTCTCCGGTGCGGTCAGTTGAAGCGTTAGGCTATTGGGAACTTGTAAGAGCGATTGGCTGGCAGGTAACACGGTAAACTCGGTTGCCGCTTCGCCTTCACCTGGAATTAATTGCAAAACAGTCCCTGCCAGCAATGAACCGACGGAGAGATTTCCGCCTTGTAAACTAGGCTGACGCATCTCGATACGTGTTCCCGTCCGCATCAATCCGACTACGCTCGGATCGACTGTCAGTTCGCCGGTGACATGTTGTTGGTCGGTAAGATTGAGGTGAGTGAGCGTACCGACTTGCAAGCCTTGATACATTAACGCCGTTGAACCTGCGGTGAGGTTGTCAGCACTGGGTAACTTTAAGGTAAAATTAACGCCTCGCTGACTTTCGGCAAGATTAGGGTAGAGTTCATAACGCTGTTGATTGCGTGCTGCCTCTGAGTCTTGAGGCGAGTCAAAGGCAATGGCGCCATTAATTAACGCTGGAACGCTGGTGAGATTAACATTTACACCTGATGCCCCTAATTTTGCCTGAAGTCCTGAAACGTTCCAAAACCGGCTATTTTTCTTTACCAGTTGCGTGTAGCGTCTTTCAATCAGTACGTCTATGAGAACGCCTTTGCCTTGTGGGGCAAAACTGTAATCATAAACACGGCCTACAGGGACTTTTTGATAATAGACTTGAGAACCGGTGTTAAGTGAACCTAAATCATTCGCGTGGAGCTGGATGATCAGACCACCGTTATTAACGATATTTTTCGGCTGGCTATCAGACGCAGTGAAATTGTCAGTTGAGGCGCCATCTCCGGGCATCATACCGATATAGTTACCGCCAACCAAAGCATCTAACCCTGAAACCCCGGCCAACGATGCCTGAGGGGTAACTAGCCAAAATTTCGTGTTCGCGCGCAGTGCATCTTTCATACTACTTTTGATACTGGCTTTAATTTTTATGACGCGATAATTATCGGTCAGAACGATATCCTGCACAGTACCAATTTCAACGCCTTGATAGCGGATAGGCGTGCGGCCAGGAACAATACCGTCTGCCGTATGGAAGTTAATGGTGATTGTCGTTCCACTTTCTTGATAATTTTTCCATAGAAGCCACCCAGTGATCAGGATAGCCACGATGGGGAGAAACCAAAAAGGGGAAAGACGGCGCTTTTTCTTAACCGTTGCGCTAATCGGTGTATTCGGCGTTTCCTGTTGCATGGGCATCCCAGAGTAAGCGGCTATCGAGCCATTCTACGGATAGAATGGTAAGAAAAACAGCGGAACCAAAATAAAGCGCGGCAGGTCCCATAGTAAAAGCAAGCAGTTGATCACGATCTACGAGTGACATCATCAACGAAATAACAAACAGATCGAGCATCGACCATCTTCCAATCCATCTTACCGCCCTCAGCAATCGCACCCGAGTTTTCAGGCCTTGCTCACAGCGCATAGCAATGCTGATTAACAATGCGAGCAAAATAATGACTTTACTGATTGGCACCAAGATACTCGCCGTAAAGACCACCATCGCCACAGGGATATTCCCACTGGCGAGTGAGACGATTCCGGAGAAAATCGTATCGTCTTGACGGGCACCGTTTAGATAGATGATTGAAATAGGTAAGAGATTGGCTGGGAAAAGAAAAATAATCGAACTGATTAACGCTGCCCAAGCTTTCTGCAAGCTATAAGGGATGCGCGGTGCCCATTTGACATGGCAGCGCGGACAGCGACCGCGATCATCATTTTGACCACTATAGTGACAATAGATACAGCATTTTACGTCTTCAGGCCGTAAGGCTTGACGTGGCTGGGGATAAAATTTGTGCCACAGACTTTCGACATCAAGATGGATAATCAACAAAAGGTAGAACAAGGTAAGGCTGATAAAAGCGACTAAGCCATACCCAGCAAACAAATCTGCGTAATCCTTAACCTTGATGGCGGCAACGATAACCCCAATCAAGTAGATATCGAACATAATCCACTCTTTGAGCTTATCTAACACCAACAGGACAGGACGTAGGTTCATCCCCAAATGTTTACCTACCGCCAGATAGACAAAACTGAGCGCCAGCGCCAGCGGGGTACCAATGATACAAAAACAGACCATAACCGCGGTGAGAATGTCACCCTGATCGACCATCTGCATGATCCCTGCCAGCATACTGGCACTGATAGTCATGCCGAGTAGGCGAATTTCAATAAGGGGGAGGGTCCAAGCAAGGGGCATTAGACAAAGCATTAAACAGGCCAAGCAACATAGTCGGGAAAAAGACCAGTCTTTGCCCGTGGCCACTTTTACTCGGCATCGTGGGCAGTAGGCGACTTCACCCCCCTTTAAAATGGGGCGATGATATACATGGTCACACTCCACACAACGTTTGAGATCAGTGAAGGTTTCAGGGGAACTGATAGCGGTAATTTTCATCGCGCGTTATCGGTAATTATCGTTACAAAGCATAAAATTTTCATTGTTAGGTAATTAGGTCTGCTATAGTCGTTGAAAGCGTAATGTATCAGAAGTTCCCTGAGTAAGAATATAAGCATAGTTGAGCGCCATGCGATGTCTATTTCTTTTACTTGTTCAAGGTTTCTTCGCGATTCATCAATGTCACTGTATGGTTGGAAAATGAGTAAGTCAGAATTTTATCAAGATTTGTCCCGAGATCTCGGCGCCCTTAACAGCGGTGAGCGAGCCTTTTTACCTATTCTTGCGAACTGCAGTGCATTATTGTTCGAGAGAATGGCAGGGTTAAATTGGGTGGGCTTTTACCTGCTCAGTGAGCAAGACACCTTAGTGCTTGGCCCGTTTCAAGGTAAGTTAGCTTGCGTTCGTATCCCAGTAGGGAAAGGCGTATGTGGCACAGCTGTGGCGACCGGTGACGTGCAACGAGTCGCTGATGTCCATCAATTTAGTGGCCATATCGCTTGCGATTCTGCCAGTAATAGTGAAATTGTTTTGCCGCTGCGTTGTCATGGGATAATTATCGGTGTGTTAGATATCGATAGTCCGCATTTTTCGCATTTTGATCATGAAGATGAAGCGGGTCTTCAATCTGTAGTGAATACGCTTGAGACCTTACTCTCAGCCACTGAAATTTCTCTTTTTTTACAACAATTAAAAGGTAATTTCGCTGAGGCATAGCAATTAGCGCTGTAGTCATTATAATGACGCTTGTTCATGCCTGCGTTGGTCGGCAAAACCGTTGTAATCAGGAAATTTCATGGAAAATCAACCTAAGTTGAGTAGTAGTAAAGAAGTCATTGCATACCTTTCACAGCAATTTCCAAGCTGTTTTATTGCAGAAGGTGAAGCAAAGCCGTTAAAAATCGGTATTTTTCAGGATTTAGTCGAACGTATTCCGGCTGAAATGAATTTGAGTAAAACTCAGCTTCGCTCAGCGTTGCGTGTCTATACTTCGAGCTGGCGTTACCTTTACGGCATCAAAGCCGGTGCGACCCGTGTTGATCTTGATGGTAATGCATGTGGAACGCTAGAAGAGCAACACGTTGAGCACGCCCGTCAGCAACTGGAAGAAGCGAAAGCGCGCGTTGCGGCACACCGTGCAAAACAACGCAGTGAAGCCAAAGCTGATGACGCAGGTAAAGCCGAGCGCCGCCCACGCAAACCTACAGCTCGTAAACCTGCTGCACAGAATGCGTCCGCAACGGAAAATAAACCTCGCAAGCCTAAGAGCGACTCTCGCCAATCATCCCCTGCTGAGGGTAAACCAGTGACTGATATTTCAGTGCTGAAAGTGGGGCAACCGATTCGCGTTAAAGCAGGTCTGAGTGCCGTCGATGCTACTGTTCTTGAAATCTCTAAAGAGGGAGTTCGGGTTCAATTAGCTTCAGGACTGGCAATGATTGTACGCCCAGAACATTTGCAGTTCTGAAACGGAGAGTGACCCAGGCATGAACACCAGTTTTAAAGTAAGTTTACTTGTCGCCACTCTGTTTATGGGGAAGGCGTTTGCTGCTGATCCAATCACTCGTGAAGATCAGATCCCACAATTACAAGAGCAACCGCAACAAGTTACGGTAAGTCAGCGTGTCACGGCACGCTTTACTCAGTCGCATTATCGGCAAATCACGTTAGACACCGCGTTTTCAAATAAAATATTTGACCGTTATCTGAATATGATTGATTACAGCCATAATATTCTGCTGAGTAGCGATATTGCGCAATTCGCTGACAAAAAGTCGCAAGTTGGCCAAGAACTGGAGTCTGGGAATCTCGACACGTTTTATCAGCTATTTAACTTGTCCCAGCGTCGTCGCTTTGAACGTTTACAATATGCGCTGAGCGCATTAGCTAAACCGATGAATTTTACCTCCCATGATTCGATTGATTTGGACCGGAGCAAAGCGCCGTGGCCCACCTCGACCGATGAGCTGAATAAATTGTGGGATGCTAAAGTCACCTACGACGAGCTCACCTTAAAGCTCGCAGGGAAAAACGAACAAGAGATCCGCGATACGTTAACACGACGCTATAATGCCGCGTTACGTCGTGTATCACAGACGACTAGCGAAGATGTTTTCCAAACGGCTATGAATGCGTTTGCGCATGAGATCGATCCCCATACCAATTACCTTTCACCGCGTAATACTGAACAGTTTAATACCGAAATGAGCCTATCCTTAGAAGGGATTGGGGCGGTATTACAAATGGATGACGATTACGCGATGATTAACTCGATGGTTGCAGGCGGCCCAGCAGCACGGAGCAAGACATTGAGCATCGGTGATAAAATTATCGGTGTCGGCCAAGTCGGGCAACCGATTGAAGATGTCGTGGGCTGGCGTCTCGATGATGTCGTCGAAAAAATCAAAGGGCCTAAAGGAAGTAAAGTTCGTTTAGAGATTCAGCCTGCAACGAAAGGCAGCAAAACGCGTATTATCACACTGACGCGTGCACGCATTCGTTTAGAGGATCGTGCGGTACAGGGTTCTGTTCATCAAGTCGGTAAGAACAAAGTTGGCGTACTGGACATTCCCGGTTTCTACGTCGGCCTAACTGATGATGTTAAAGTACAGTTGCAAAAACTGCAGAAACAACATGTCGATAGCATCGTCATTGACTTACGGACTAACGGTGGCGGCGCATTGACTGAAGCGGTATCGCTTTCAGGCCTCTTTATCCCGTCAGGTCCAGTTGTTCAAGTTCGTGATAATACCGGTAATATTCATCAAGACAGTGACGATGATGGGGTGGTTTATTACAATGGCCCATTAGTGGTGCTGGTGGACAGATTCAGTGCCTCGGCCTCTGAAATATTCTCTGCTGCGATGCAAGATTACGGCAGAGCCTTGATTGTCGGCGAGCCGACGTTCGGTAAAGGAACGGTTCAACAATATCGTTCATTGAATCGTATTTATGACCAAATGCTGCGTCCAGACTGGCCTGCATTAGGATCGGTTCAATACACCATCCAGAAATTCTACCGCATCAATGGCGGCAGTACACAGCGTAAAGGTGTCACGCCGGATATTCTGATGCCGACGGGAGTTGAGGCGATTAAAACGGGTGAGAAATATGAAGATAACGCTCTGCCTTGGGATAGCATCAAAGCAGCGAGTTACTTGCCTATAGCCGACTTACAGCCTTACGTCGCCCAGTTGCGCCAAGAGCACGATGCGCGTATTGCCAAAGATCGTGAGTTCCAATATATCATTAAAGATATTCAACGTTTCGATGCAATGAAAGACAAGATGGATATTGTGTCTCTGAACTTGGCGGAACGTCAAAAAGAGAATAAAGAAGAGGATACTCTGCGTTTAGAGCGTATCAATGCACGTTTCCAAGCAGAAGGGAAAAAACCGCTTACTTCATTAGATGCACTGCCGAAAGACTATAAAGAGCCTGACCCTTATCTCGATGAGAGTGTCGCAATTGCTAACGATCTTGCTAGCGCGGAGAGTAAAAACCCGCCTGCTTCAACGGCGACTAAGAAGTAATTTATAGGTCTACGATAAACCCGCTTCGGCGGGTTTTTTTTATCATCATCCTTTAGCATGTCAGTTAAATCAGACAAACTGCGAGAAGTGTATGACAAAATGTAAAGTTATGTCTTTTCAGTAGGATATACTGCCTCGCCTCTTGAAAACTCTTGGTAACAGCCTAGGATAGTGCCCAATAAGTTCAGGTTCTGTCTTCAAGGAAATATAAACGTCTATGATGCGTATCTTGTTGTTCCTCTGTACTAACCTCGCTGTTATGGCGGTGTTCGGTATCATTCTCAGCTTAACCGGCATTCGTTCGGCCAGTATTCCCGGTCTTCTGATTATGGCGGGCTTATTTGGCTTTGGTGGGTCGTTTATCTCACTGCTAATGTCTAAATGGATGGCGTTACGCTCAGTAGGCGGCGAAGTCATCGAGCAACCGCGTAATGAAACCGAAAGATGGTTAATGCAGGTGGTGACTCAGCAATCTCAACAAGTCGGAATTACCACGCCTCAGGTTGCCATTTATCACGCACCCGATATTAATGCCTTTGCTACGGGGGCGAGAAAAAATGCGTCCTTAGTTGCCGTATCAACCGGGTTGTTGCAAAACATGAATCGTGATGAAGCGGAAGCCGTTATTGCTCACGAAATCAGTCACGTCGCCAACGGTGATATGGTCACCATGACCCTGATTCAAGGGGTGGTGAATACCTTTGTCATCTTCATCTCACGGATTATTGCGCAGGTAGCATCGGGCTTCTTAAGCTCAGATCGTGAAGAGGAGGGTAGCAACGGTAACCCGCTGGTCTATTTTGCAGTCTCCACCGTCTTAGAACTCGTGTTTGGTATCCTCGCTAGCATCATTACCATGTGGTTTTCGCGTCATCGTGAGTTTCATGCCGATGCGGGATCTGCAAAGTTAGTGGGGCGTGAAAAAATGATTGCGGCATTGGAGCGTTTGAAAACCAGTTACGAGCCACAAGAGCCAGGCACAATGGCTGCATTTTGTATTAACGGTAAGCAGAAAAGCTTGAGCGATCTTTTTATGTCGCACCCACCGCTCGATAAACGTATCGAGGCGCTGCGCCAAGGTCAATATATCAAGTAATTAGGTTTCACATTTCCATATTGTCACTGGTTTTTCGTAACAAGGGGCAGCGCTCAGGCGCTGTCTCTGAAGCGTAAAGATAATCGGCGTTAATCAAACCTTTACCCGTGAGATATTCACAGCGCAGATTAAACCCCGTTTTGTCCGCTTCTCGGTAAGTCAAAATCCCATAATCCGACACCATCATTATCGCCCAACCCCCGATAACTACGATTAACAGTCGCGTTAGCATGCTTGTCGATTTCCTGTCAGTAATTTGAGCTAGGGAAGTAGCATGCCTTTGCGTATTACAATAATCGATAAGAGATAACTGAAAGAATCCCCTACAATAATCCTGATGACCAAGCAGAGTAGAGCGAGTAGAATGAACGCAATTTTAATGAAGATGGGTAGCAGGTTAAAAAATGAATGAATTGGTCGCTGGCGGTGGGAGCTATATGCTACCTGCGCTATTCGGTATTGCAGTGGTCTTTTTCTGTGTCGTGGTTTTTATTTCAATGCGCAGAGCAGTAAGAGCTAATGATCAAATTTTATTATTGGAAGCTTTACTGCGCGAACAGCGTAAACAAACTAAAGTGTTACAGCAGTTGGTTGAATTAAGCTGCGAACCCGAGGTGACTGAAACTGAAGTGGAAAACACTCCTGAGCTGGCAGTAGAGGAGCCTTCACATCTCACTTTCAGAGCAGAACGCTAGGCATTTAGCAAGCGTTTGCTTAGTTGACAGTAGCAATGGGCGAAATATTTTTAATCGTATTTATGAGTCGTAAAATTAACGATAAATATTTAAAATGCTTATCAATAAATTTTCGGAAAAAAGCCCTTGCCATTAATAAAGTTATATGTGATAACAATTATTAGGATAAACGAGAACAGCCCGTTGTTGTAAAGTTTTTTGGTAAACCAGTTACGAGTCAGTAAGGTCACTTAGTCTTGTCTGTTGCCATTTAAGAAAACCACTTCACACACTATTTCTCGATTTTCTGTGTTAACTGCCTCTGGGCAACTATTATTTTAAAGGAATTGGTAAAATGGCAAAGATTAAAGGTCAGGTTAAGTGGTTTAACGAATCTAAAGGTTTTGGTTTCATCACTCCTGCAGACGGTAGCAAAGATGTATTCGTACACTTCTCTGCAATCCAAGGTAATGGTTTCAAAACTCTGGCTGAAGGCCAAAACGTTGAGTTTGAAATTCAAGATGGACAAAAAGGTCCAGCAGCAGTAAACGTCACTGCTATCTAATTCTCGGTTTTCCGAAGTAATTATGAATCCCCGCTCATGCGGGGATTTTTCTTTGGTTTATCCTTTGAAAACGGTAAACTGCGCGGCTCAGATTATGCTTGGAGCCAATTTTGTATATTTGTCCATTATGTCACTCCCCCTTAACTGCAGAGTTAAATGGCTACGCTTGTGAAAATCGCCATCGATTTGACTGGGCAAAAGAGGGTTATGTCAATCTACTGCCCGTCCAGCATAAAGGGTCTAAAGATCCTGGTGACAGCCCAGAGATGATCCAAGCACGTCGGCGATTTCTCGAGGAAGGGCACTACCAGCCTTTACGTGACCAAGTGGCTGAACTACTTGACCACTATTTACCCGCCACCTCCGCACCGAATATTGTGGATTTAGGCTGTGGTGAGGGCTATTACACCTCTGCATGGGTCAAGTCTGAACGTCAGGTGTATGGTGTGGATGTCTCCAAGTTCGCGATAAAATCAGCAGCTAAGCGCTATCCGCATATCGAGTTCAGCGTTGCATCGGGCTACCGTCTGCCGTTTGCTGCGGCCTCTTTAGCGGCGATAATTCGTATTTATGCACCGAGCAAAGGTGAAGAGTTAATGAGGGCCTTATGTCCGAACGGTATCCTTATTACGGTTACTCCCGCAGCGCGTCATCTTTATCAATTCAAAGCATTGATCTACCAAGACGTGCAACTGCACGAAGAGAAAGAAGAGGCGCTTGAAGGATTTGAGTGTTTACTCGAGAAAAGATTACATTATCCCTTAACACTTTCGGCCTCCAGTGCAACACAGCTACTGCAGATGACCCCCTTTGCATGGCGAGCCAGTGAGCAGGTTTGGCAAACGCTAGTGGAATGCGACAGTTTTGCATGCGAAACGGATTTTAAAATTACGGTGTGGCGAAGAACTGAAGCGTAATGCTATTCGTTAAAATGTAAATGTAAGCAAACATTTTGACGGATAGAGTGTACCTGATAAAGTACAGTTTATTACTACAACTAGGAGTATAGGGTTAATCCCACATTATGGATCGTCACCGAGGTCTTTTTCTATTTCCCACACCGCAGTCACTACTCTGCACTCACTCTTTATCTCATCAAGAGCTTAACACTCTTCTGGTTATTGCAAGCGAGAGGAAAGCCTAATGGAATTTTTGCTGGACCCTTCGATATTGGTTGGTTTGCTTGCCTTAATCGTTTTAGAGATTGTTTTAGGCATTGATAACCTAGTCTTTGTAGCGATTTTATCGGACAAATTGCCACCTGCTCAGCGGGATAAAGCCCGTATCATTGGGCTAAGTTTGGCATTAATTATGCGTTTATTGCTGCTCTCGGTGATGTCTTGGCTGGTCACTTTGACGAAACCGCTGTTTCACGTTGCGCAATTTGCATTCTCTGCGCGTGATTTGATTATGTTGGTGGGGGGAATATTTCTACTCTTCAAAGCCACCACTGAATTGCATGAGCGGCTAGAAAGCTCGGGAGAAGTAGAGCAAGAGAGTAAGGGGT
>Ga0308162_1000462_pt1 | contig 42398 bp, 40 predicted proteins | sample PhySR2_FD_201370 | JGI IMG/M metagenome (GOLD analysis project Ga0308162, IMG submission 201370) | Phyllosphere microbial communities from UC Gill Tract Community Farm, Albany, California, United States - DLSLS.R2 | ecosystem: Host-associated > Plants > Phyllosphere > Unclassified | place: USA... | reverse complement strand
GGCGCGCTGTCTGTCGAGAAGAACGAGGTGCTGGCACCGATGACGGGGACGGTGTTAGCTCTCGATCAGGTGCCTGATGCCACGTTCGCCAGCGGCGTGATGGGTAAAGGCGTCGCCATTATTCCAGCCGATAACCAGGTTATTGCGCCCTTTGCGGGCGAAGTCGCCTCGCTTTTCCAGACGAAACACGCCATTGGCCTGCTGAGCGATAGCGGTATTGAAGTGCTTATTCATGTCGGCATCGACACCGTCAAACTCGAAGGGAAACCTTTCACCGCCCACGTAAACGTCGGCGACAAGGTGCAACCTGGGGACATTCTGCTGACGTTTGATCGTCAGGCCATGCTTGCTGCCGGATTTGATCTGGCAACGCCCATCATTATCAGTAACAGCGACAGCTTCGACACGGTGACCGTTTTGTCCTCTTCCGCTGTGGAGGCGGGAATGCCGTTGCTGCGCGTCAGTGACCACTAACAGGAGAGTCAGATGAAAACATTTCCAGAGACATTTTTGTGGGGCGGCGCGCTTGCTGCCAACCAGGTAGAAGGCGCGTATCTCAAGGATGGTAAAGGCTTGTCCACCTCTGATGTACAACCACAAGGGGTTTTTGGCCCGGTTGTCGAACGCGTGGCGGGAGACAGCGGCATCAAAGATATCGCAATCGATTTTTATCACCGCTATCCCCAGGACATCGCGCTGTTTGCCGAAATGGGGTTTAGCTGTTTACGCGTTTCCATCGCCTGGACGCGCATTTTTCCCCATGGCGACGAGGCGCAACCTAACGAGGCGGGCCTGGCTTTTTACGATAAGTTGTTTGATGAACTGGCAGCACACAACATTACGCCTCTGGTCACGCTGTCTCATTACGAGATGCCGTGGGGGCTGGTTAAACAATACGGCGGCTGGGGCAATCGTCAGGTCATCGGCTTTTTCGAACGTTATGCCCGCACCGTTTTTACCCGCTATCAACACAAGGTGAAGCTATGGCTGACGTTCAACGAAATCAATATGTCGCTGCATGCGCCGATGACAGGCGTGGGACTGCCGGAAACCAGCAGCAAAGCGCAGGTTTATCAGGCCATTCACCATCAGTTAGTGGCAAGCGCGTTAGCCGTTAAAGCCTGCCACGAGGTCATCGCAGACGGCAAAATTGGCAATATGCTGCTGGGTGGACTGGTGTATCCGCTCTCCAGCAAGCCCGAAGATGTTCTGAAGGCGCTGCAGGAAAACCGCACCTGGCAGTTCTTTGGAGACGTGCAGTGTCGGGGCGCGTATCCCGGCTACATGTTGCGCTATTTTCGTGAAAACGCGATTCAGTTGGATATCACCGACGCAGACCGCGATGCGCTGATGTCGACCGTGGATTTCATCTCCTTCAGTTACTACATGACCGGTTGCGTGACCACCGATGAAGAACTGAACAAGCAGGCGCGGGGCAATATTCTGAGCATGGTGCCCAATCCTCATCTGAAGAGTTCAGAGTGGGGCTGGCAAATCGATCCGGTCGGCTTGCGCACCTTGTTGAATACCTTATGGGACCGCTACCAGAAACCGCTGTTTATTGTGGAAAATGGTCTGGGTGCCAAAGATACGCCGGATGCGAACGGTATGGTTCAGGATGATTACCGCATCAATTACCTCAATGACCATCTGCTGCAGGTCCGTGAGGCGATTGAAGATGGCGTGAATGTGATGGGTTATACCAGTTGGGGGCCGATCGATTTGGTGAGCGCGTCTAAGGCAGAACTGTCTAAACGTTATGGTTTTATCTATGTTGATCGCGATGATTCCGGGGCCGGGACATTGGCACGCAGTCGTAAGAAGAGCTTTTATTGGTATCAGAACGTGATTGCCTCTAAAGGTGCCTCGCTGAAAGCATAACGACCTTCAGGCTGGTTGAGGCTCATCCATCGTGTCGCCTCAACTTGCCTGCCATTCTTCGCGCCGCTGGTGGCGAGCGTTAACCAGTAGGCCATTCTCTCTGTCGTATTATCCCGCGCGGAACCAAACCCCATTTGCGGGAAGGCTCTGCCTACTTTTTCTCTGCGGCTTATCCCCACGTAGCTACAAGATCACCGCCTGAAAACTCCTGCAGCGTCACATATCACAACTCGTGCAGCTACCTTTTTGTGACAAATCACACAACCTCATAACATTTGCCTGCACAGGAAAAGGTTTACCCAGATAATGATTGTACTTTGTACACTATAGTTTTACAGGGTAAAACAATAATTGTGTCCCGGCGTAAAACCATGACAATTCTGCGAGGAACACCATGTCTGAAAAGATGCCGAATGGCGCTCTAACCTCCGAGATAGAACAGCAGACCGTAAAGCGCGTTATACGACGGATCCTGCCGTTCCTGATCGTCTGTTATCTGATCGCGATTATCGATCGGGGCAACATCGGGATGGCAGCGTTGCAAATGAACGAGGATCTTGGCTTGTCCAAGGCGGTCTTTGGTCTGGCAAGTAGCCTGTTTTTTGTCGGGTATTTCCTGTTCGAAGTGCCCAGCAACTTAGCGATGCAAAAGATTGGCGCAAAGATTTGGATATCACGCATCATGGTGACATGGGGCATCGTGTCCGTCTGCACCGCGTTTGTTTCAAGTGCCGAAATGCTCTATTTCCTGCGCTTTCTGCTGGGGGCTGCCGAAGCAGGGTTCTTTCCCGGCGTTATCCTTTATTTAACCTACTGGATTCCGGGTAAATATCGCGCCCGCGTCATTGCCACCTTTATGGTTGCGATCCCGGCGGCAAACTTTATTGGTTCACCGATCTCGGGCGCAATATTGTCACTGGATGGATGGTTCGGATTACGCGGCTGGCACTGGCTGTTTATTTTAGAAGGCGTTCCCGCCGTGCTTTTAGGTGTCGCCGCCTTTTTCCTGTTAAGCAATCGCCCTGAAAATGCGACCTGGTTAACCGAAGAGCAGCGTAACTGGCTCAGCACCACGCTTGCTGCAGAAAATGCGAAACGCAAAGTGATTGGCCATATTTCGTTGTGGCAGCTTCTGCGCCATAAACACATCTGGGTGATGGCACTGATTTATGCGGGTGCTTCGGCTGCCGGTTCTACATTGAGCGTCTGGTCGCCACAGTTGCTCAAGTCGTTTGGGCTGGACAACTTCACTACCGGTCTGGTTAACGCCATTCCTTATGGCCTGGCGTCGGTGCTGATGATTATCTGGGGACGCAGCTCTGACCGCACCGGTGAACGCCGCTGGCATACTGCGTTGACGCTTTTCCTGATCGCGGGCGGTTTGCTGTCAGCGTTCCTCACGCAGTCGCTGGCGGGAAGCGTGGTCATTCTGTCGCTGGTGCTGATTGGTGCTTACTCCATGAAAGGGCCATTCTGGGCGCTGGCGTCGGGCTGGATGTCTTCCACCACCGCGGCGGCAGGCTTAGCCGCTATCGGCGCAATGGCGAATCTGATTGGTGGTGGCCTGATGGTTAACGTCTACGGCATTATCAATGAGCAAACCGGCAGTCATGCATTGGCGATGGTTCCACTGGCGGTACTCTGCAGTGCGGGAGGCATTGCGGTGCTGATCATGGGCCGCAAAAGCGCGGCGAAAATCGAGGTGGATCAAAGCCTGTCGACCGCAAGCAAATAGTGGGTTCGTCTGAACATCGGTAAAGCGCCTGAGGGCGCTTTTTTTATGCCAGACACGTTTACAGGGCAGATAAAGGGCGAGAGGAGGGCGCAGGAAAGGAAAGAGGCGCCCGGAGCGCCTTGTTTTTCTTATAAAAGATAAGTTGCCGATTGCGCTACGTTTTGCGGTAAGGATCGTTGATTAACGCCACGGTGGCGGCACCTGTCATTAACACAGCGGACACCGCCAGCAGCGCCCACATAAATCCTCCGCTTGTCTGGCGTACATAGCCAATAAGAGAAGGCCCGACAAAGCCGCCCAGATTTCCGACAGAGACAATCATCGCTAAACCCCCTGCGGCGGCGCTTCCTGTGAGAAAGCCTGAAGGCAATGCCCAGAACGATGCCTGAAAAGCCAGAATGCCGCTCACGGTAAAGCACAGTGCAAGCATCTTCACCACGGGTTCATCCACCACGGCGCTGCAGGCCAGCGCGATGGCGGCGATCACCAGCGCAGCGCTGATCCAGCGAATGCGGTGGTCGGATGCATTTGCCCGCTGCGCCCAGAACAGCATGCTTAACGCGCCGCAGACGTAAGGTAATGCGGTCAGGAAGCCGGTCGCGGTATGGCTAACGCCAATCTGCTTGATGATCTGCGGCATCCACAGGCCGACACCGATAGAACCCACAATGCTGCAAAAGTTAATGAAAGCCAGCAGGTAGAGCAGCGGATTACGCAGTGCATCACGCAGGCTGGAACCGTGCGCCTTTTCTATCTGCTGTTGCTCGTCTGCCAGTCTCCTGCTCAGCAACGTTTTTTCCGTATCGCTTAGCCAGTTTGCTTTTGCTGGGCGGTCATGCAAAAAGAACAAGCATATTATGCCCAGGATAACGGCTGGAAAACCTTCCAGCAGCAACAGCCACTGCCAGTTACGAATATGTTCGTGTCCGGTGATTTGCATCAGCATGCCGGATAGGGGCGCGCCGATGATGTTTGCCACGGGAATCCCGACCAAAAACGCCGCCGTAATTTTTGCGCGCCAGCTTCCGGGAAACCAGTAGGTGAAGAACAGGTAAATACCGGGTGTGAATCCTGCTTCGGCCACGCCCAGACAGAAACGGGCAAAGGCAAAACTGGCTGGGCCAGTGACGAAGGCAGTCGCCATGGAGATGATGCCCCACGAAATCATAATGCGGGCGATCCAGATACGGGCCCCCACTTTTTGCATGATCAGGTTACTGGGCACTTCAAACAGGAAATAGCCGATGAAAAACATCCCGGCTCCAAACCCAAACTGTTCAGCCGTGATGCCCAGATCGGCGTTCATGCCCAGTGCGGCGAAGCTGACATTGGTGCGATCCAGATAACTCACGACATAACAGAGGAAGATAAAGGGCAGGATACGGCGGAACGCTTTACCCGCCGCTAATTCGCTTTTTTCAAAATCTGTTTGATTCATTTCTTCACGAGATGCGGACACGGCTTGCGGCTCAACAGGTGAGCCAGCGCTTGCAGAATGCAGATTCATGGTTGCCTCCGCTGCGTTCAGGAAACGCAGAGTTGTTCTCAGAGAAAAGCAGTGGAAAGGAAGGGCAGTGGGTGGCCTGGTGTTTTCATTGAACAGGTAAGAATGCTGCCGCTGACGGATTCGGTAATAAACAGCTGCTGTAAATTTTCTCCACCAAAACAGAGATTAGTGGTGGAGTGTCCGGCGGGGCTGGTGAGGATTTCTGCAGGCTCAGCCAGATCGTTGAGCAGCCAGACGCGGCCCAGGCCCGGATTGGCAATCAGCAGCTCGCCGCGCGCGTTCATCGCTAACCCGTCGGGACCGCTGGGTCCGTGCGAGGTAAAATATTGACCGACCTTGCTGATCGAACCCTCTCGCTGAAGCGGCACGCGCCAGATTGAGTTACCGCGCGTCATGGCGACATACAGCACCTTTTCATCTGGCGACAGAACCAGCCCGTTTGGGCTGGGGCAGTTATCCAGCAGGATATCCAGTCGGCCGTCCTGGCTGAGCCGGTAAACCCGTCCGGTGGGATCGTGCAGCCCGGTTTGCCCTTGATCGGTGAAGTAAAGATTCCCGCGACTGTCAGGCGTTAAATCGTTAACGCCACGAAAACTCTCGCTATTGCGGCGCGACAGCCAGGGGGTGATGGTTTGCGTTTTAAGACAAAGCTTCATTAACCCGTGACGATAATCCGTAATCAGAAGCGTATCCGGGTCGGTGAGTTTCATGCCGTTGGGTTCGCCGTCGTACTGCATGACGATCTCCCAGTTGCCTGCCATATCGACCCGGAATATCCGGCCAAAGGGGATGTCGGTCAGGTACAGACAGCCCGAAGGATGCCAGACCGGCCCTTCCAGAAACGAATCGGTAAGCTGGCCGCCGCGATTGGCGGCAGCCCAGGTATTGTTGCTGTCGGGGACGCGGAAACGGTCAGGCAGCCGGGTGAAAATCGTTGTCTGCCTGACTTCCGCTGTTGTCAGGCACATCATACGGTGGCTTCCTTTTGCGCTAAGACTTTGAGCAGATTGGTCACGGAGGCGGTGCCCATTTTCACATAAGAGTTATCGCTTACGCCGCCGATGTGCGGGGTAATGATGACGTTTTCGACAGACTGCCAGATGTGCGGCGCAGTAAGAGGTTCAACGGTGAAACTGTCCAGGGCGGCCCCACGGAGTCTGCCGCTCTTAAGGGCCCGAATCAGGGCATCATCATCAATCAGTCCGCCACGTGCAGTGTTGACCAGAACGGCGCCGGGTTTGAACTGGGCCAGCGCCTGTTCATTAATCATCTTGCTGTTTTGCGCGGTAAGGGGACAGTGCAGCGACACAATATCTGCGCGTGCATACAGCGTGGCTAAATCATCCACCTGCTCACAGCCCGCGGGCAAGGTTTTCGCCCAGGGATCGTAAGCAATAACCTGCATGCCAAACACGCGACCAATATCCGCCACCCGGCCGCCAATCGCGCCCAGCCCGACGAGCCCGAGCGTCCGACCTTCCAGTTCAAGTGACTTGTGGGTGGATTTATCCCAGTGTCCCTCACGCATCCGGCGATCCAGCGGGAGCAGGGATTTTGTGCAGGCCAGAATCAGTGCCCAGGTATGTTCAGCCACCGCCGCCGCATTGGCGCCTGGCGCAGACTGGACGCTGATGTTGCGTTCGCCCGCCGCATCTTGATCAATGACGTCAATGCCGCTGCCATGCTTGGAGATCACGCGCAGCGCAGGCGCGGCATCCATAATGCGTGCGTTGATTTTTCCATAGCGCACCACGATCCCAACGGGATTATACTGCTGGCACAGCGTGAATAAGTCGTCTTCAGACGGCTTACTGCCCGCAAAAACCACCTCATAATTGTCCAGCATCGCGAGCGCGGCGGGGGCAAGATCTTCGCCAGTTACGATGACGGTGTCCTGTTTGCGCATCAGAGTTCCTCCCCTTCCGCTAACATGCCAGCTGCACGCAGTGCACCGTTCAGCCAGCCCGGTCTTTTGTCCCCCGCTTTGATCGCGGCAATACGACGGGTTTCCATATCCAGCTTTTTCGCCGCGAGTGCTAATACTATTTCAACGTCGTCGCGCGGCACGACCACCACGCCATCGATATCCCCGACTACCAGATCGCCCGCGTTAATCGTGGCACCGGCAACGGAAACGGGATAATTCACGCGCCCGGGAATCGACTTGGTTGGGCCACAAGGGTTAAGGCCTGCGGAAAAAACAGGGTAGGTGTGCGTGCTGAGTGCATCGGCATCCCTGACTGCGCCATCGATGATGATGCCAGCAATGCCTGACGCTTCGGCCTGGGTTGCCATAATCTCGCCCAATAGCGCGCAGCTGATATCACCTTTACCATCAACCACGATGACGTCACCAGGTTTGGCAACCGCCAGCGCAGCATGGATCGCCAGGTTATCACCGGGACGAACCTCGACGGTCACTGCCGGACCCGCCACTTTCATATGTGCACCCAAGGGCTTGATGCGGCCATGAAGTGTGCCCCTTCTGCCTGCCACATCAGCAATAATCGCGGCCTGAAATTCAGCCGCGCGTCTGACATAATCAGCGCTGACTCGCGTAACTTCACGGTTAATCATGGGTTTTTCATTGGTGGACATAGCGTACCTCATACGTTGTTTTACACAGTAAAACCAGGTTGTACATAATGAAACCACTATATCGGTGATACTGACGATGACGCCAGTGTTGCGAGCTTGTTTGTAATGTAAACAAGATGTGACTCACAGTTTCGGGTACACTCGGTTCCAGCAAAAATCAGGAGAAGCAAAATGGGAAATGAAGGCGTTAATGCTGTAGAGAAGGCACTGGCCTTGCTGGACTGTTTTAAGCCAGGCGAAGAGAGTCTGTCACTCACGGCGTTGTCACAGCTTTCGGGTTACCATAAAACCACCGTTTATCGCCTGATGAATTCGCTGGAACGCATGAGTTATGTGGTCAGAAGGGAGAATGGCATTTATACCCTGGGGCCAAGGTTGCTGTATCTGGGCAAGCTTTATGAGCAGTCGTTTCATCTGGCCAGCGTGGTTCAGCCCGAACTGCAGGCGCTGGCCTCGGCAACAAACGAAAGCGCCAGCTGGTATGTGATTGATAACGGCCAGCGTCTTTGTGTCTTCCGTGCGGAATCGTCGGACGGTTTGCGCCATACGCGACTGCCTGGCTCGCTTTATCCGCTGGATAACTCGGCGATTAGCCAGGTGCTGCGTCACTGGGGAATGGGCGAAAGCTTGTTTACTGACGCGCCCGATTTACCGCTCTATACCTCAGGCGCGCGCGATCCGCATACTGCCGCCTTTGCCATCCCGGTGTTTGGCGAAGGGGATAAATTAACGGCAGCCCTTGCGCTGACGGGGCCATCGTCAAGATTAACCCTGGATCGTAAAGCGGCAGGACTGGGCGACCTGATGCGGGACAGTGCGGCCAGACTGTCGGCCCAACTGGGCGCGAGAAAACCTTTCTGTGATTTCGTTTATGCACGTAGCGCGTGAAAAGCGTACGGCGAAAAACACGCATTCTGTAGGCCCACATTAACGCAGACCCGGCTGACAGGCGGACGGTTGCCCGGCATGAGCGTGACAGGGCCGGGGAAAACCGTCGGCGGTTATGCTCAGTGCACAGGATTAACGGTAGTAAACCGCAATATGTTGTCCCGCCACGGTTTCAACCGCGACAGGTATTTCAAAAAGGCGTTCGATCAGATCGGGTTTCATCATTTCAGCCGGGGTGCCTCTGAAAAAAACCTCACCCTTTTTCATGGCGATAATATGGTCTGAATAGGTCGAGGCGAAGTTAATATCATGGATGACCAGGATAATGGATTTTCCCAGCTCGTCAGCGGCGCGCCGTAGCTGCTTCATCATGGTCACGCTGTGCTTCATATCAAGATTATTCAGCGGCTCATCCAGCAGAACGTATTTGGTATTTTGACACAGCACCATGGCGACAAAGGCGCGCTGCCGCTGTCCTCCGGACAGTTCATCAAGATACCGCTCGGCCAGTGGCAGTAAATCCAGAAAATATAATGCCTGATGAATATGATGCTTATCGTTTTCCGTTATGCGCCCTTTTGAATAGGGAAAGCGGCCGAAACTCACCAGATCGTAAACCGTGAGTCGGCTGGTAAAATGATTATCCTGACGCAGGACTGACATGATTTTCGCCAGCTTCTCGCTGTGCGTTTCATTGACGACCAGCGAGTCGATCCTGACCTCGCCACTGTCGGGCATCATCAGGCGGCTAATGACTGACAGTAATGTGGATTTGCCGGCCCCATTAGGCCCGATGATTGAGGTGATACCGGATGAGGGCAGGGTTTCATTAATGTTTTTAAGGACAGATAAGGGTCCGTACGCTTTATTAACATTTGCAACTTCAATCACGTCGCCACCTTTTTCAGAACCAGATAAATAAAGAGCCCACCGCCAAAAAATTCAATAATGACGGATAATGTCCCCGCCATGTTGAACAACTGCTCCAGGAGCAACTGTCCGCCCGTCAGCATAATGATGCCAATAAGAATCGCCCCCGGTAGCAAATAACCATGACGCCAGGAGCCCACTACCGGCCAGGCAAGGTTAACCACCAACAGTCCCAGAAACGTCATCGGCCCGACCAGCGCGGTTGAAATCGCCACCAGCAGCGAAATCAGCAGCAGCAGGCCGGTCACATAATGTTGATAGGGCACGCCCAGTGCCGTCGCGCTATTGCGCCCTAGCGCAATGACGTCAAGGCGATGCCGAAGCCGCCAGACGATAACGGTGATCGCAACAATCATCATGGCTGAAATGGCCAGTACCTCAGCATCAGCATGGGTAAAGGTGGCAAACATCCGGCTTTGCAGCACGGCAAATTCGCCGGGTGACAGTAAACGCTGCATCAGACCGGAAAGGCTGCGAAACAGCGTGCCGAACACCAGGCCAGTTAACAATACCCGGTGAAGATCCAACCCACTGCGGTTGAATAACCAGCGGTAGAGCAGCGTAGCAAAGATCATTAACAGCGCTGTTTCGCCAAGAAACTGCACCACGCTGCCCATCTGACTCAGTTGCGAAAGCTGAATAAAAAACACCAACAGGGTTTGGAGAAAGACAAAGAGTGACTCAAGCCCCATCACCGACGGCGACAGAATGCGGTTTTGCGTAATGGTCTGGAAAAGCAGCGTGCTGATTCCGGATGCAAAGGCGACCAGTACGATGGTTAATAAAATCTGCCCTCGGTGTTTCAGTATGTAGCTGATATTTCCCTGCAGATGCAGTGTCATAAAGACCAGGGATAATACGACCGCAAGCAGCGCCAATATCCACAACCGCTTCACGGGCGATCGTGCCGCTCTCGGGGCGTGGGACGGTTGCAACAGATCAGTTGGCATAGCGCTTTCCCCTGATAATCAGCACCAGAAAAACGGCTGCGCCCAGCACGCCGAGTAAGGCGCTGACCGGAATTTCAAAGGGATAAATAATCAGCCGTCCCAGGATATCGCAGCTCAATACCAACATGGCGCCTGTCATGGCGACCCAGGGCACGGTTCGTCGCAAATTATCGCCAAAAATCATGCTGACAATATTTGGGACGATCAATCCCAGGAAAGGTAAAACACCGACCACAACGATAACCACGCCGCTGGCGATGGCGATCATGGCCATGCCCGTTAACTGAATCTTGCGGTAGTTAAGCCCGACGTTAACAGAAAAATCATGGCCCAGGCCGGCCACCGTGAACCGATCGGCAATGAAGGCCGCCAGCAGGGTAATCAGCCCGACAATCCAGAGCAGCTCATAACGTCCCTGCATCACGCTGGAAAAGTCACCGGATTCCCAACTGCCCAGGGATTGCAGGATATCAAACTGCATCCCCAAAAATGTCGTCACGGAACTGAAAACGGCCCCCAGCATGATGCCAGTAAGCGGCACGATAAAAGCGCTTTTCTGACGGATGTGTTGAATGAGCAGCATAAACAGCACCGTGCCAGCCAGGGCAAACAGGGACGCGATGCACATTTTGACGATGACGGGCGCGGCGGGATACCAGACCATCACCAGCAAAAGCCCCAGGCTTGCGGATTGCGTGGTGCCCACGACCGAAGGCTCAACAAAGCGGTTTTGCGTCAGCATTTGCATGATCTGGCCCGCGACACTCATCGCACTACCGGCCAGCACCAGCGCGACGGTACGCGGAAAGCGGCTGATAAACAGAATGTCCCGCATCTCTGCATCTTGCCACAGGTCGATTAATGACACGCGGGTTACGCCCGTCACTAAGCTCAGAATAACCAGCGCAGCCAGCAGGCCCAGGCTGACAAGATAAGCCCCGTATTTCATTCAGGGCTGGTTCCCGGCTGCGATCAGGTGCTGCCTGATCTGCTTCATCATGAGGCTGTAGCTCTGGATTCCACCGGCAATATACAGCGAGGCGGAATCCAGATAGATAATTTGCTGCTTTTTCCAGGCGGTGGTGCGGCGCACCAGCGGATTATCCAGTACCTGGCGGGCCGACAGGCCTTCTTTGCTGCCGATGGCGCTGTCACGATCCAGAACGAACAGCCAGTCGGGGTTGGCCTGCATGATCAGCTCGGGTGAAATGGCATTGCCATGTTTGCTGGCGTTTGGCATAGCGAGTGCAGGTTTGAACTGCAGCACATCAAAAATAAAACCAAAGCGGGAGTGCGGCGTGTAGGCGCTGAGTTTGCCTCCGTTTACCATTAACATCATGGCGCTGCCCGACTGAGCGGCGGCGGTGCGAAGGTCTGCAATTTGTGCATTAAAGGCGGTTAAAACGGCCTTTGCCTGGGCCTGTTTACCAAAGATCTCCCCCAGTTGCGTAGTACGCTGTGTCAGACTCGCCATGACATTATTCGGGTCAAGATCCAGCGAAACGGTTGGGGCGATATCGCTGAGTTTGTTGTAGGCCGCAAGGGCTCTGCCACCCGCAACGATCACATCCGGCCCGGCAGCGCTTAAGGCTTCATAGTTTGGCTCAAACAGCGTGCCGGCATTGAAATAGTCATGGCTGTTGTATTTAGCCAGATGCGCCGGATAGGTGAAACCGGATTGCGCGACGCCCGCAGGGTTAATGCCTAACGCATCGGCAATATCCAGCGTGGCCGGATTCAGGATCACCACGCGTTGGGGATGCAGCGGCAGCGCGGTGGTTCCCTGCAGATGTGTGACGCTGACCGTTTGTGCCGCCTGGACCGAAGCCGGAGGGAAAACGGTCAGTATGGAGGCCAGGGTAAATAAAATCGTCAGAAGAGGGAAACGCATAAGTTCTCCTTGCGCGTTGCTTTTATCCATGGGAAAGCATTCGTAGTCGGTTATAAATAATCGTTAATCTGTGCGTCAGGTCAGATAACCGGCGCACCTTGCCTGTATGACGCTCAACGTGCCAGCACCGCTTACTCTCAGGCCGCAATAAATAAAACGTGATGCTGGCATCTGTTAACGTTCAGGTTTTATATCGCCATTCCGGGCTGGTTTACCTGAATCATCCTTTTCAAAACGCCGTTAATGCAGCGGCCTGATAACAAAGCAGGGCGATCAGAATGAGGCCGTTATTGAGGCATACATGGTGCGACCGGGCACCGCGTAATTGTTGCCTGAATCCCCGCTTGAGGACGGATTGTCAGAGACAGGATTTTTATCAAAAAGATTGTCCAGCCCGACATTAAACTTAAGGTGTTTCGTTGCCCTGTATTGTCCTGACAGACCATAAATCATGTAGGCTTTTCGGATACGTGCTGTCGCGGTATTGCCTCGCGCGGCCTGGTCTGCGCTGCTGTTCAGTCCCAGCATTTTCCCATAGTATTTTGCGGTAAATGAAAGGCTTATGTCGTCATTAACCTGCCAGTCAAGAGAAGACCAGGTGGAGAGTTTTGGCGTTGTCACTAACATCACGCCCAGAGAATCTTCGGCTTTAATCATTCGCGTGAGCGTGTTATTCAGTGACAGACGCTTCATCCAGGGACCCTTTTCTTCTGATATCAAAGGAAGAGTTAAATTGCCCTCCAGGCCCTGGGTGCGCGCAGTGTCAAGATTGACGCGTTCAAGCCAGTAGCGGCCGGAGGTATCGCCCGGAATATAGCCAACAGGGGCAGCGGCAATTTTGTCTTTGAATCGGCTGTCAAAGAAAGTCAGTCCTGCGCTCCATCCCTCGTAATCGAAGATTGCGCCAACTTCCCAGTTTTGTGATGTTTCAGGCTTGAGTTGGTCGCTGCCCATCGTGTAACAACCCCCGCCGTTGTAATCGGCATAGCCGTTACATCCCGCGCCTTTTGAGGATTCAATAAAGCCTTTGCTTGCCTGGCGCACGCTGGGTGCTTTAAAACCTTCTGAATAACCGCCTTTTAATGTCCACGCGTCCGTGGCTTGCCAGACCAGATAGGCGCGCGGCGTTGTCCTGTTACCGTAATCGGTATTATCTCTGCGCAGGCCCAGAGTCAGTGAAACATCCTCCAGCAGGTCGATCTGGTCTTCGACGAACAGGCCGGTGCTTTTGGCTTCACCGCTGTGTTTGCCGTAGGTGCTGGAGGCGTCCGCTACCACGCCGATAGAACGAGGATTGTTCAGCTCTTCTTTTTTCCACTGTGCGCCGAATGTCAGGTTGTGCGGTAAGCCGAACTCAAAAGGCAGGTTAATGTCGCCTTCCACGATGCTTTCTTTATTCCATAGCGCGACATCCTGGCTGCCCGTTACCGTAGCGCCAGAAATCACCGGGATATCGGATACCCAGTTTTTGAACTTATTTTGATAGGCGTTCAGCTTCACCGTGCCAAAGTCAAAAATACCGCGATAATCCAACGCATAATTTTCACGTTCGAGTTTATCCACGCCACGCAGCGCAATTTCACTGCCGTCACTGGACTCGCCGGGAATCCCTTTTTCGGTTCCCTGCTGAGTGGATACGGACAGGCGGTGATTAGAGGTAATATCCCAGCCGAGTTCTGCGCCGTAATTTTCATTCTTGCGTCCTTCCTGGCCGCTTCCCCAGCGCAATGCGTCGGTCTCGCTTTTATCCGCTTCGCGCTTATTCCACGAACCGTTAACGCGCAAATCAAATCCATTACCCAGCGGGCCACCGATGCTGCCTGTCCAGGTTTGGGTGTTTCCCCGGTTGCCATCTTGCGGCTGACGGGTGCCTGCCGTTAATGCACCGTGCCAGGCATCATTATTTTTTTTGGTGATAATATTCACCACACCGCCCATCGCATCGGAACCATAGAGCGCAGACATTGGCCCTCTGACCACTTCAATACGTTCAATGGATTCGGTTGGAATCCAGTTAATGTCGTCGAAATAGTTTTGCTGTGTGCTTTTGATGCCATTACTTGAGCCTATGCGTTTACCATCCACCAACAACAGCGTATATGCCGCTGGCATCCCGCGCAGTTGAATACCGGAACTCACGTCTGTACCAATCGCTTTTGTTACGCCTGCGACACGTTCGAGAATATCCGCCAGATCCGTGGCCGATTTACCGATGTCTCTTTCCAGCTGTTCTGCGGTGATGACAGAGATGGATGCGGGCGCATCTTTAAGCCGTTGTTCAATTGCCGATGCCGTTACCACCATCACATCTTCATTGTCGTCGTTAATATCAGGCTCAGCCAGAGCGGGGGAAACCATACCAAAGGCGGGAATGAATAAACTCGTAGTAATATGACGGGTGATTTTTTTTAACGGCAGCATAACGATTAATCCTTTAACGATTGTCATCCAGTTGAGGAAGCCACACTCGAAAGAAATCATAATTCCATATGCAAATGGGAATCAACTCAAGAATCATTATCAATTGTCGAAAAAATAAATCCGTCCGGAAACTGAATAGTTTTTTTAACGGATAAAGGCGAGCGGGAGGAGAGGGCGGCATCACGAATCGCTCGCCAGAGTTTTATGTTAACTGATTTAATTGAAATGATTTTTACTTATGATTTTCTGGATTTAACATTGAATTAACGGTAAGAATAAATAATAAGGCGCCTATAAGTAACTTGCAAAGATTAAATATTCTCTTCTTTGTAATCCATCACCTTTTAAGAGTGAGTAACGATTTTTTATTGAATAGTTAACTCATCATCAACTTTACAGGAACGTTTAAAACATAACTTGGCTTTGTCCGGTTTGGTTCCGGCATTGCGCGGACGGCGTGTCATTCAGATTTGTCATGGTTTCATGACAATACAGGGTGCGACAGGCTGAAACGATGGGGATGTCTGGGCATATATCCATCACCGCCACAAAGGTGGTTATCAGGCGGGCGAGGGCTTAGCCTCTGTTTTAAACAGGCCTTTAAGCCCGAAACGCGTTTGACGCCACCTTGCTCGCGTTAGAAAGGAACGCGGAGTTTGGGGGCGTCATTCACTTTTATTTTCCACACAGAACCACTAATGAAACTGAATGTTATGGTTTCGTCATTTACCGACAGCTGTTAGAAATAACCTGATGAAGACGTATTGCCAGTTTGCAGGCTTTCAATATTCCCTTTGCTCAAGCTGATTAGCGTTATAGTTAAAGAGAATATCGTCTGTCGTGAACAGCAGATATCTGTCGTTATCGACCTTTACCGTTGTGCGTTAATCGTGATACCTGTCGGTTTATTCTGATAACAACTTAAGAAATTGCCTGCTTAACATGCGTAGCTTTATTTTTTTCACGCAGAGTCACCGAAGCGGTTTGCTTCATCCGCCTCCAAAACGCTTTTTCAAAATCGCTATGACGGCTTCGCACAATAAATTAGCGTTCTGATTACGTTATACCGTTGTCAGACTAATCAACGGATTTTAATGTGCGTACTGACCAAAAAACGAGGCTAGCGCATGGGCCGTGGCTTCGGGTTGCTCCTCGGGCTGGAAATGTCCGCAATCCGAGAGATGCTGGCCCTGTACATCATCGCCATAGGCTTTCAGCGTAGCAGCCATATCAGGAATGGAGCCCTGGTCGGCGGACAGTCCCAGTACCGGCATGGCCAACCGCCCCAGCCTGACCAGTTCTGCATTTTGCGCAGCGGATTGAGACAGCGCTCTGTAAAATGCCAGCCCGGCGCGTAATCCCCCCGGTGTTTTAAGCAACCGCTCATATTCGGTCAGTTCAGTCTCGCCATAACAGCTGTGGTCAGCGGCTTTCTCGCGGAAAAACCATTCCAGATAAATGCGCTCACGTCCTGCCAGCAGGGCTTCAGGAAGATCAGCCACGGCATGGAAGGCAAAATGCCATGTTTTCCAGGATTTGTCGGAGGCCGACGGCAGTTTATCCGGCAGGGATATTCCCGGGATACCGGCGTCCATCAAGGTCAGCGCACGTATTTCATCGCCATATAACATTGCATAGGTAAAGGCGACCCAGGCACCGACGTCATGCGCCGCAAGAAAGTACGATCCTAAATCAAGTGAATCGACAAAAGCATGCAGTCGCGTGGCAACCGTTTGAGTGTCGTAACCGGAAAGCGGCTTATCTGTATCCCCCTGTCCCGGTAAATCAACGGCAATGATTCGGTATTTATCAGCCAGGGGCCGCATGACATTTCGCCATGCAAACCAGCTTTCAGGGAAACCTGCCAGTAACACCAGGGGAAAGCCATCCTCACGGCCACCTGTCACATAATGAAAGCGCAGACCATTTACACGCGCAAAGTGGTGACTAAAACCATCAGGTGCAGCGGGGAGCATAAAAGCAGACATAATCTATTCCTGTAGTAAAAGTACAGTACCGGCTAACAGCAGAACCGCTGCCATGGCACGTTGTACTGTAATGGGATGAGGGGGAACACCGAACAGACCGAAACGATCGATCACCAGAGAAAACACCACCTGCCCGGCGATAACCAGGGCGACCATCGCGGCGGCACCCAGGCGCGGTAGACTGACCGTGACGCCAGCCAGCGTCATCACACCGCAAATACCGCCAAACCACGTCCATAAAGGCAGAGACGGCAGGGATGAGGTGCGCGGGAAGGTTCCGGTTGTGATAGCCCCGAGTATAAAAAGAACGAGTGCCGAAACCAGTGCCGATACCGCCGCCGCCCAAAGCGGTGAGCCCAGCGCATAGCCCAGGCGAGCATTGAAGACCGCCTGCAACGGCAGCATCGCCCCGGCGAGAACGGCAATAACGACGTAAATAATCATGGCTTATTCCAGTACCTTCAGCGCCTGAGCCACAAAACGCTCAGTATCCTGTGTGAGGGTTGAGGCCTTTCCGATGACGCGCATTCCCTGAAGTAACGCCAGAATGACCTCGGCCGCGGCGGTTTCGTTGGTAGTCGCGGCAATTGAACCGTCCTGTTTTCCGCTTTTAATCAATTCCGCAATGTTGCTGCGCCGCTTTGCCAGCTGTTTCTCCAGGCTACTGGCCGCAGCGCCAAGCTGGTCGAAGCTGGTGACACCGGCCACCACCATGCAGCCCAGCTTGCCGTCTTTTCCCTGACTGAGCTCAACATAGTCCCGCAGCAGTTCCGCAAGCTTATCTTTACTCGTTGCCGCCTTTTCCAGCCGGGTTTTTATCTGTTCTTCGCGAAGAAACACATAGCGCTCAAGCGCCATAGCAAAAACACCCTGTTTGTCTTTATACGCCTTGTAAACGCTACCGGTACTGAGGTTGGTGGCCGCGGTAATGTCACTGATGCTGACGCCACTAAAACCCCGATCGCGAAAAAGCCTAATGGCCCCGTCCAGAAATTGTGCTTCGTTGAAAGCGCGCGGACGGCCCGCAGAGGATTGCGCACTACCGGTATGGGAAGATGGTTTCATGGCTAACCTCCAATTAGGAAATGATCGTTTCCTTTTTAAGGCATAGAGGGGGAGGTTGTCAAGGGGAAGGATGGGGAGGGGGGTTTTGGGGAGGTTGTGGGTGGGTTAACGCATAGTTGATTCTGGTGTTAGTTTCAGGAGGAGAGCAGATGAGACTTAATGAGTGTTGAGTCTCATCCATTGGTAACTCAGACACGGGGGAATTAGCAGAGGGTTACTTCTAATTTTTGATTTATATATATTTTTTATAAGGTGAGTACAGTAGCTGTAACGCCCGAGTGATATGGCCGTGCCGCAGGCACACCTATCAGATCATCCATTTTCTTCGAGTAGATATTGTTTCCAAGGTGGAGGCCTGAAAATCCGCTATCAGGAATTTGTTATTATGGGAATCTTTAGCCCGCTGTATCTCTTATGCAAGACTTAGAATGACGCATAGTCAGAATCTTTGATGCAATCAGACCTGACCGTTGTTGGCAGTATGAGTTATCTAATCCCGATTATCAACTTATTACCATTATGTATACATCATGATACAGACATAGAAACAATGCTTACATAGCAATGAACAAGCGAAAGTGAATAGGTGGTAACGTCATTATATGTGAATGTGTGAGGGTTAAGGTCAGTCAATGCCATCCCCGCTTTCTAAATTTCAGGCGGAGAATAAAATTTTAACTTGGTGGGTTTTTAGAGAGAAACGTTTAGTTTTAACCAAGAAAGCTTGGCGTTTTAATGCATTAAAATGATCTTCTTCCAATATTATTAAGTGGTGATGGTTATTGGTTTTTTATTACTCATAAATTAAGGGTGCGAAATGTCGATTAAATTAGATCATATTGATTCAGGTGATAATCTGTCTGAAATTAATGAAAATTTTCAAAGATTAGAGTCTTGTATTAACAAGGAACTTCTTTCAAGAACTCCAACAGGTGTTGCTGATGAAGCTGTGATGAAACGTGATCTCGATATGAATGGCAATTCCATTCTTAATGTGAAAATAAATGGAGCTGCTATTACTGATGAAAGTGCATTACGTTTACCTGTAGGGGAGGGAACTATTCCCCCTCTGGATGCTGCTGCGAACAGAAAAGGGAAGATACTGAGTTTCGATATTGATTCAGGGCTTCCTGTCACCAGGGCCCCTGCAAGTGGAAGTGCTGTTGATGTATTAAATCAGCTCGCATTAAGTACGGGAGCCTCATTAGTAGGGACGCAATATGGAAGTAATCTGGCCCTTTATCTTTCACAGGTTAATGCATTATTTTCTTTAGGCATTCATCCTGAGTTGGAACCACATAATTATAATTCGACTGAGGATATTGCTACACGTACGGCCTCCCTTATATCTGCACACAATGCGGCTAATCTTTCAAAGGCTCCAGTGATTTATTCACGCTTTTATGATGTCAATCCGATTGCACTGGATGGGCATACAGATTATAAAGTGACGGGGGGCGGAGGATTAATTGTCGAAGGTACAGCTATCGCTGCGGTGACAATGAAAAATTGTCGTAATATTGTATGGGATACAGGACTATCGATTAATAATGCGGGTAATTTCTCATATGGATTAAAAGTATTTGGCGACAATTCATCAGGAACATCTTTAAACAGCTTTGGTCTTACCATGACTAACTTCCCTATAGCGTTTCGATTTGGAGATGAAGCCTATCCTGATGCGTTATGTTCCGAGATGGTTGTACATGGCGGCTATACATTCAATTGTCGTAGAGTTGTAGAGCTATATGGCTCGCAAACGGTCATAGAGTTTAATCATTACCAGATGTTGGGTAATGGAGATGATTCTATAGGGAATAACGTAAAAGGCATTGCCACCCTGTATGGGGGTATTCTCCATATCAACGGTGGGGAAGTTATTCAGACAACAGACAGTCTCAGCCAGGCTTTCCAATCATTCCCAATTGATTCTCCACTTTATGAACATGCGTACGGTGGTGTGTATATCAATGGCTCTGCTATTGAATGCGCAGGTTTATGGTTTATTGCCTATAACCCTAAAAACGTTGCAACGCCATCAGAAGGTTCTGGAGCGTTTGTATTGAGTAACTGTCATGGCTATGCAAGTTTCACTGGCGTTAATATTCAAATTGCGGATAACTTTACGGGTACGGTCAGGGTGGATTCTAGCAATAAATTCCACCGAATGGGTGCCAAAACTACCGCCATGTTAATTGCTTCTAACAATGCCTATCCCGTTTGTAAGTTGAGCGATGGTGCATTTGACGGTAACTTTCCAAAAGGATTCCAGAAGTACACTGGCTCATGCGTTCCATTATTTTCTTATCGTTGTGTAGGACAGGCAACAAACCTGGCTGGACAGACAATAATTGGGAGCAGCAATCAGACAGATCTTCATTTCCAGAGCGTCGATGCCAGCGCTACTGGAGACAACGGAATGTTTATTAACAACTATGTTCCTTCGACAGGATTGTTCACTGTACCAAAGGGTGGGCTTAAGAATGCTTGTCTTTATGTACAGTGGGATGTAGGTAGCGGTCATGCAAATTCGACACTGTATGTAATTAATCATCCCGCCACTCCACTAGCGCAGATTAATGGAGATTCCCGGCTGATAAATGGGTATGTCCATTTGGGTAATCTAGCTGAGGGCACCCAAATTTCCCTACGCTATCAAAATGGGGGCGCTACCTTTACTGCGTTATCACAGAATTCAGACTACTTTGCGTTGTTTGGCAGCCGAGGATAGCAGGTTTAGTGAATCACCCCTGAGATCTCTGGCATGAATCATGCTCACAAAAAACCCGCAAAGCTTTCACCTTGCGGGCTTTCGGTGCTGGCGGAATCTGAATGGTTTTTTTATCTTTAGGAATTTAAATGAAAATTATTGGTATACCTAAACGTATACCAATTGCTTTTGTTAAAGGATTTTTTATGTCGGGGAGGGCGATGGCTTTGCATCTATAGTCAGATATGCTTTCAGACCTGAAGATCGTTTTACACCACGCGGATCGGAAAAGAATGGAACACGGAGCTTTGGGGTGTCGTTCACTGTGATATTCCAGACAGACCCGCCAATAAAATTGAACTCAATGGTTTTGTGATTGACAGACAGCGCCTCGAAAGAGCCTGACGAATACTCGTTGCCAACCTGCAAGCTTTCAGCAATCCCCTGACTCAGGCTGATGAGAGTAACAGTAAGAAACTCCTCAAAGATCACATCATCCGTTGTAAAAAGAATATACCTGTCATTGTCGACTTTAACTGAGGCTTCTAGTACCTGTCCTTTTATAGTGATACCTGTCGGTTTGTTATCGATCACTACTTCAGAAACTGCCTGCTGAAAATCAGTCGCTTTACTTTTCTCAACAAGCTTTACCGAGAGAGTTTGTTCCATGACTATCCCCAAAACGTTCCATTTCAAAGGCGGCAAGTGCACCACCAACAAATCCACCAATCAAAACGCAAACGGGTGCGCACGGGCCGCATACCAAACCTGCTAAAGCACTTCCCGCTGCACCACCTGCTATGCCAGCACCGTTAATCGCTATTTGTTTACCGGTTTCAGTGTCAATTATCTTAATGCCAAGGGAAATTGGCTATTAACAGGTGTTTATTTACATCATTAAATTATTTTAATTTTGATTAGGACAGCGATAACTGCAAGTAAAAAACAACAAAAAAAGCCCAATAAAAAAGTAAAATATAACGGTTTGAGGCTATTTATCTCTGCGCTATGTTGACTGTTACTTGCAAAATCATAGGCCTGGCTTTTTTGGTCTAAAAAGAAGATTTTTTTGTTTTGTTTTAATCGCATAAAAAAATAGAGCATTAGTGGCGAACCTAAGTAACCCATATTGCAATGCAATAAGTAAGGGGTAAGCAGCATATACATTTGTTGAAAGTCAGAAATCAATTTGTTGTAGCGGGATCTGTTACTTAGATACAAAAGAATGCTTACCACTAAGCAAACCATAGGAAGCATAATTAAAACCATTATGGCCGACTTCATTCTTTAAATTCCCATGTATTCATAGATAGTATCCATTATAGAGTCGCTCGCTTTGGCACCGACATAACCCGCAGCGATTGAGCCAACTGCTGCACATACTACCGCTCCTGTTCCTGCTGTGGCGATCCCTATTGCTGCGCGTAATCCCAATCCGGCCACTGAACCAACTCCTACACCAGCCAGGGGCGACGCACCAAATTTACCATATTATTTGAGCGTTGTTCGTTGCATTCGCTCTCTCGGCCTTTAACGCAGGCATTGAGCACACCTCTTCATTCTTTGGCTTTGACCAAAAAAGAGGTGAAATTGCTTACAGAAGTATGGATCTTGCTCTTTCTGCCTATGGCATGTTTAGGTTGATAAGAAAACCTGAAACATTTAGTCTTTTTTACTACATAAACTCCGATTTCGTTAGGGGTATCAAAGATATGAGCCGTTTTGAATCCGGAGTGGAAATGTATAATGACTATTCTTCTCTTAAATCTATATACGATAATAGAAAATAAATTACTTTTTTCTCGAATATCGAAATGCTCTGTAGCCTAACCTCATTGGGGTAAAAATATAGAAAATTGGGGCTGTAATTAGCATTGTTATCGAGTAAGAGGTGATTGCGAGGCTATCTTTATATACGAGCGTGTATATCCATACAATAGCGAGGATGATTACAAGTATTGAGGCAGCAACAAAACGAATACTAAGCTCTTTGAGCAAAGCTGGATAAGTAATTCCACTTTTTTCGGCTTGCATTCTTAAAGCAGAAATATCTTTTGCATTGAAACCGTTCTCAGCAAGTTTTTTTTCAAATTCAAAGATGTTCATATGGTCACCAAAATCGTTTTTTAGACCGATCATAACTCATGTAGCTCGGTGGATAACAGTGAAATTATTTTTCATTCAAAGGAGATGTAAATGCTAGAAGATTCGAAATTAATTTATTCTAACCCTTCTATTATTCACTGTTACCCAATGTAGCATAATGTTATTGCTGTCCCTACGCGAGGGGCGCAAATTTATTCATCTTTAATTTTCACCATTTCACCATTTTCCTTTGTACGATAGAATCCATCATGAACGCCAAAAAATATATGTTTACTCCTGTCATTCCATACAGTGAAAACCTTATCTTTCTCTATGCAATTCATCGGCGGCTTCATATCGCTGAAACATAAATTGTCATAGCCATCGGTTTCTTTATAACCCTTGTCGAAATTCCAAAAAATGACTTCGAAAAAGCCATCATTATCTGGGGCGGGAACATCATATTCTTTTTTGAGCATATCCTTGTTTTCCAGCCACCAGTCGATTTTCCCCTGGTCCGTAATCGGGAAGTTTTTTACTAAAACTGAGCTGTAGTTACCGTCTTTATGAACGGCAACAATTTCTACCGTTCGCAGCGACAGCCAGAGTACACATGCTAGTAGCAAGCTAACGAAGAACGATAGTGCAAGTATAATTTTTTTGAGGTTAGCTTTCATTTCGTCCCCCGGTGATTTCAATTTTGGCTTCAATATTTGTCATGAATGGCTTGAAACCAAACTGGTTGTATCGCTGTAACACAAACCAGATACGAAAAAAACGGAACTGGTTGAACTGGAATTTTAAAATATCGTCAACATCAAGGCCAAAATGATCCTGGACTTTGTAATGCACTACCGCCCGGTAACGGTCATTATCAACCTGTAGCGATTTTATGGTGATATGCGTTGCCCAGGTATCATGTACAGTAATTCCCATGCCGTTATAATTATCCTGAAACCGGTCGAATTTGGGGAGTTTTCCGAATGCTATTGCTTTACGCAGCTCATCTTTATTTTTTATGGGATAATTTTTATTATCCCAGTCGATAAACGTATTAAATGTTTTCTGTAACCGCAAGCGCGTACTGTTCTCTGTCGAATTATCTTTGAGAATTTGCTCCCTCAAAGCACCGTCCAGGTGAATATTGGTGAACGGTTTGCCATTATCGTACTGCATATGGGTGATCATCTTTTCGATCAGGTGTTTGTATGGGCCATAAATCGAGAACAGGCGCGATAAATCGCGGAACTCATCAAACATCATGGCGGTACACTGTTGACGGGTAATTTTCTCCCCTTCTCCACGGGAGCCGTAAAACATAGACTGTGGCTGATTAAACGGGGTAATTTTCGTCAGTGTATAAGGATTGACCCTGGTTGAAACATCCACCAGTCGGTATTCAGATTTTAACTGTGATTCAGATAAATCCCCACAGCGCATATCTTTAGCGCTGTAGTCGTCCATACGATTTTGGGTAGTGAATATGGTACAGGGAAAATGTAGTGCGGCCATCGTGATACATTCCTTGTGTTGTCGTCCGTAGAGGGCTTCACAGCGAATAGTACGCGGTGGAAGGTCAGAGTGTAAACGTTGTACAGCCCCTGCCCGTAATTTTTTACAGATTCCGGGCAGGGATAGCGGACGCTCTATGCTCTTAGCCCATAGTCAAAATGTCATGCGGCATCTTTCAGATTACCGGGGATTTCCTGTGCAATGCCTTTGGCATCGGTGGCCTGTGTCTGGATCTCAATATTGTCGATCCATAACCTACATCAGGACCCACTAGGCTGGTTGTATCTTGCCGTGGTGGTTGATCTGTTCTCACGTAAGGTAATCGGCTGGTTAATGCAATCCCGGGTGATAAAGGACATTGTCCTGAACGCATTGGTGATGGCTGTATGGCGGCGTCAACCCCGACGCCGCCATCAGGGTTGACGCTGGCCGCGCCATGTCACCGGGCGCCCGTCACAAGGCCAGAATCTGCCTGGAGTTAAAACAGAAGGAAAGCCGCTGATGGCCCTGAAATGCCCCAAATGCGGTCAGGTAGCCCACACCCGCACCAGCGCCTATGAGGTATCGTCCGTAAAGCGCACTTGGTATCAGTGCCAGAACTTCGACTGCTCCTGCACGTTCACTGCGCTGGAGAGCGTCGAGAAAATCATCATGAAACCCCATAAGCCCGTGGTGGCAGAGCCGGGGCCGCAGAGCGATGAGACGGTACGCCAGCCGCAAACGCTGGGCCGATACGGCTCGGCCTGCACCCGTAAAGACCGACACGCACAGCCCTGACAGAGAGGAAAAGACATGACACAGCAGCAGATGACCGAAGAACAAATTCATGCCGTAGCCAACCGCTTGGGTGGAGTGATTGCCAGGCTAGAGAAACCACTGAAAAATGCGGGCTGGCTCATGAAGCTGCCCGAGGCTGAGTTAGCAGAACAGACCGCCGCGCTGGTGAAAAGCCTTCCCGATGGCTGGCAGCCGCGCATTCAGGAACTTCAGGAAAAAATGATGACCTAGGTGGCGGCCAGACAGGCCGAAGCCGCCGCCACGGAGAGCGTTGAAGCGCTGCGCCAGAGCCAGGCCAAAACGGAGCAGGTAGGCCAGGACAACGGGCGCGCTTTCGTGAGCTGTTGGAGCAGAACTGCGGCACCGTCACGCCAGAGATGAAAGCGCTGCGCGCGGAATATCTGGAGCAACAGGAGACGGCGACGGAGCTGGCCGGGCTGATTACCCAGAGGGAAAAGCAGCTGCCGAGGCTGGCCGACGTGACCGGACAAAAGGCTCACGCTTGCATTACCTACCATGAGCGCATCATTGAGGAATTCTTTATCGTTTACGGCGTGGGGCTGACCAGCCTGCTCAGAATGAAGTACCGCCAGTTTGAACTGGATGGTTCACCTCACGCGCCGGGCGTGCTGGAAGGGGAGAACGATGCAGACACGCTGTACCGTGGCTTTATCATGAATCTGATACTGAGCTAGACAAATACAGAACTTCCCCTGATGTTCCGTGATGATGTCATTAGCCTTGCCGGTCCCTATCCTTAGAGGGGGGCAGGAACTGACCGGCGCAAGCATAGGCGGTTCCCCGGCCAGAAATAAAGCCCCCACAGCCCGGCATGTGCCGGGCTTTTTTACGTCTGCCGCGTGACTGCATGTCTATGCTGCATGAAAACGCATGAGTCTCAGGCATCCCCACACGGTGGCAAAGGCCAGCAGCGGCGTGGCCCGGAGCCACTCATGCCGGTGCATGAAAACCGCTACATTAAGTGCACCGCCGTGGCGGGGCTACGAGCACGTGCAGATGGGTAAAACCAATCAGGTACACAAAGAAAAGTAAATGTACTCACATCATTTTCAGAAAGCTCTCAAAAGTGTATAAATGTTGAGTAAAACTGATTAATCAGTGCTTTGGGCTGGCGTGATCCTTCTTGGGACAGCTATGACTGACACCATCTCATACAAATAAGAGTATTTTTATCATATAGGATCAGTTTATGGATTATTTGAATGATGCTTTCGAAAAATTGCTAAGAGATGATGGAGGAACTTTACAAAGTTATTTTCATGATATTCAGCTTAACAGTCTCGTTGAGGATACTAAAACGACTTGTCATATACATTGTTTAAATTTAGATGGCAATGGTCGTCCGCGTGTAGATGCTTTAGTGGCTTTTCTTACTTATAAAGTTATTGATTATGCAATACCACGAAAAAAAATAAGAGAAGCTTATCAGCACTATGAAAAAACCGGATCTTCAAGAAAGATGGTGAAGCTTACAACTGAAGCTAGAAAGTTATTTACTACACTGGCAAAAAGTGGTGAGGGTGGCGAGTTTATTTTATTTCTCTTTGCTGAACAATTTCTAAAATTACCCCAGATTATTTGTAAAATGAGTTTAAAAACAAGTACGCAAATGCACTACCATGGTGCGGATGGGATTCATATTGGTGTAGACAGCGTAACAGAAAAACTATGTCTTTATTGGGGAGAGTCAAAGCTCTTTGCCAGCTTATCTTCTGCTATATCAGAATGCATGGAAAGTATATCACCAATGCTTCAAGGCGTAATGGCGATGGATGGAGCAGAGTCAAGAGATATGCAACTTTTAGAGTCTCATCTCAATGTGGAAGATACGTTATTAGAAGAAGCTTTAAAAAAATATCTTGATCCAGATAACCCTGAGTTTAACCAGCTTGAATAAAGAGGGATTTGCTTAGTAGGGTTTGATATTAAAGATTATCCCAAGGAAGCAGGTGAGCTAAAAATAGAAGGGTTATCCGAGTTGGTTAATAAGAAAATAAAAAAATGGCGTGCAAGTGTTAAGAATGGAGTCAGTAAGAAAAAACTGAATGAATTCTCAATGCACGTTTTTCTCTTGCCTTTTCCATCAGTATCTGCCTTTAGAGCAAGCTTAAGAAAGGCTTTGAAAGGAGATGATTTTGATGCGTGATTTAGCAAATTGGTTGATTGAAAATAAAGGGTTTCAAAGAAAATATCACTGCTTGGTCAAAAATTCTATTTTGCAACAGTTTCCCAGAGTGCTGCCAAATATAGCATGTAGCGTTACCAGAGAAGACTTGGGTTATCTGTTAACATGTGCCAGTGCATTAGCTTTTTCTGATGTAGTAGAATGTCAGGATGCGGCATTAAGGATATCTCAGTTTACATTATTAAATGAAAATAGTCCACCCAGAAAAGATAGTGCGGCTCTGATTTTAGATTCACTAGCTAATAATGCGGCAATAAAACTCGCAGAAAAAAGAGGGTTTTTAGAAAAAGACTACGATGATAGAGTTCCATTTCAAGCACAGCTGGAAATAACAAATAGGAAAATAAATTACACTATTGAAATAGATGTTAATAAGGAAATTTATGCTAATAAATTTCAACATCAATTTTGGGATGCTGTTGAAAATAATTCATGGGTGAGTGTTTCTGCGCCAACGTCTGTAGGTAAATCATTTATATTAGAATCATGGGTTGAAAGCTACGTAAAAACTAAGAAGGAATGCTTGATTGTTTATGTTGTACCTACAAGAGCTTTGATATCAGAGGTTTTCAATGTTTTGCAATTAAGGCTGCAGGAAATCGCGGATAAAGTTAATTTGCAGACTTTGCCGATTGGTGGTGTTTATAAAGAAAATAAAGCCAATATTTTTATCTTTACGCAGGAAAGATTGAATCTTTTCTTTAATCACTTTGATGAAAAACCTAAAGTAGATGTATTGGTGATTGATGAAGCTCACAAAATTGGTGATGAAGGCCGAGGTGTAATACTACAGCATGTTATCGAATTAACATGTATCAATAATGAGGCATTAAAAGTTATATTTGCCAGCCCATTTACTAATAATCCAGAGATTCTTTTAAGTGATGCCCCTCAAGGGAAAAAACAGAAAGCGTTAAAAAGCAACTACGTTACTGTCAACCAAAATTTACTTTGGGTTGAGCAAAAACCTAGGAAAGCTAAAGAGTGGGAAATGTTTTGCTTTATAAATGGAAGTAAGGAGAGTATTGGCAACTTCACTCTACCTGACACTCCATCCCCTGATAGTAAAAGGCTTCCATTTGTAGCTGCACATATTTCAGCCGGAAATTCAGGAAATATCGTTTATGTCAATGGCGCCGCTGAAGCCGAAACGACTGCTAAGCAACTCGCAAATATGAGAGAAAATATAGCTGATGATGAAGAAATAAATGCTTTGATTGAATTAAGTGAGAAAACAATTCATAAAAACTTCCTACTCAATAGGACTTTATTAAAAAAAGTTGCTTTCCACTATGGTAATATGCCCTTAATTATAAAGGAAGAAATTGAAAAGCTATTTAGTAAGGGAAAGATAGATTTTCTTGTATGTACTTCTACTCTTGTAGAAGGTGTAAATATGGCATGTAAAAATATCTTCATAAGAGGACCCAAAAAAGGCCAATCGAAACCAATGCAAGAAGATGACTTTTGGAATTTAGCTGGGAGAGCTGGGAGGTGGGGTAAAGAATTTCAAGGTAATGTTATTTGTATTGATACTAATAATGAAAGGCTATGGAGTGGAGTACCTCCTAAATCAAAAAAGAGCATTATAATAAAAAGAGCTACAGACTCAATAAAGCACGATTCAGATAAGTTGATTGAATATATAAGCTCTGATAACCATTATGGTATATCAGAGCGTAATCATGGTTTGCAGAATTTATTTAGCTATATGGCATCATCTTACTACTTGTATGACGGTTTAACCTACAATCCTTATATGGAAAAGTATGATATAGGGAATATTGAAGAGCTAGATAATGTTATGTTTCAAGTTTTTGATTGCTTGGAATATCCTCATGAGATTGTCACTAAACATCCTGGAATCAGCCCTCTGTTAATGCAAAATTTATGGGATAGATTTTCAAAGGATAAACACAAACCGGTTGAAAGGTTACTACTCTCGGAACCGAGTAGTGATGATGCCCTTGATAGCTATGTCTCTGCATTTAACCGAATCAGTGCAACCATGAGTCATAAGTTAGGCTATAATTCAAAAGGGGCGTTTGTTTTAGCTTTATTAGTTTATAAATGGATGAAAGGGTTTCCTCTATCAAGGTTGATTTCAGACAGAATAAGGTATAATAAAAAAAGAGATATAGAATTTAAAGAGGCTACATTAATACGCAGCGTTATGAAAGATGTGGAGGAAATAGCTCGCTATCACGCCCCTAAACTTCTGGGGTGTTACAATGATTTGCTAAAAGCATATTTAATTAAAATTGGACGTCACGACCTTGTTCCTGAAGTTGAGGATGTGGGTGTCTTTTTAGAGTTAGGGGTTAGTCTGAAAACTCAAATATCTTTAATAGGGATTGGATTTTCAAGGACTTCTTCTTTAATGATATCAGAACTAATTCCTGATGATAGTCTAACGGAAAGCGAATGCATAGCATGGATAAAGGATAACAAAGAAGATATCCTAGATCTTCCAAAATTAGTTCAGAACGAAATAGGTCGGATATTCTCTTCTTTATGGATATAATCTAAAGAGGAGGCATTGCCTCCTCTTATTTATATATTTCCTTTCCCACCAGTTCATCATTTCGACCCTTTGATGCAGGTATGTACTTCTATTATAAGCTCTCCGGACTTCGTTTTTATCGTTATGCGCCAATGCAGTTTCTATAACATCTGGGTTAAAACCGGCCTCGTTGAGGGCTGTACTTACGATTGATCTTAGACCATGTGCTACCAATTTCCCTGTATAATCTAAATGCTTTAAGGCTGCATTGGTAGTTTGACTATTCATTGGCTTTTTTGGATAACTTCTTCTGGGGAATATAAATTCTCGATGGAAATTTATAGGCTTTATTATTTCAAGAATATTTATTGATTCAGTTGATAAAGGTACAATGTGCTCACGCTTCGCCTTAATACGTTCTGCGGGTATTCTCTAAATCTTTTCTTTAAAATCAATTTCCTTCCATTATGCATTATGCATTAGATGCCTCTGACGGACGAACTAATGTTAATAGTTGCCATTCAATCAAGCAACGAGTGGGAGTAGAAAGATTGGAGATCATCAATGAATATATTAGCTGAGGTAATTCTTCTGGACGTAATGTCGGCATGTTCTGTTTTTTAGGCTTTTCAAAAGCCATACCAATCCCAGTCGCAGGATTAGAATCGATCAGCCCGGTGTTTACAGCATAAATCATGATCTCGTTAATGCGTTGTACTAAACGTCGAACGATTTCAAGTGCGCCACGGGCCTTAATAGGTTCAAGCACCTCTACTAACTTACGAGCTTTTATTTCCTGAACCGATGCCCCACCAATAGTAGGTAACACATTTTTTTCCAATGATCGCCAAATGCCTTTGGCATAATCAGGAATTACACTTTTGCTTTTTGGCTGGAACCAGTTAGCGTCCACTGTAGAGAAAATACTACTTAGCGAAATTTGTTGCTGTTCCCCGCAACCTCTGCTTGTACCTGTGGATCAATACCGTTCGCTAACAAATCTAGATATTCAGCTCTCAGGCATCTTGCGTTAGCAAGGGAAAGCGCCGGAAAGGCCCCCAAGCCTATCATTGTTCATTGTTTAGTATTTGGACGTTGACGAAAGCGCCAAAGTTTCTTACCGCTTGTTTTAACTAGTAAGAATAGCCCATCTCCATCGTGCAGTGTCAGCTCTTTATCAGCTGTTTTGGCACGCAGCACTTCTGTATTGCTTAATGGACGTGTAGTCCTTGCCATGCCTGTGTTTCCTGCCTGAATTAGTACATGTTTTGGCCCACATTAAAGCGTGTACCTTAACGTGTGCCGATTATCTCTGGATTCAGGCGGATCGTCCTGGAAGGTTACAGGCACAAAAAAACCCGCAAAGCTTTCACCTTGCGGGCTTTCAGGACTTCAGCGGACAATTCTGGTATCGCCGCGAAAGAATTTTGGTGGAGCTGGCGGGAGTTGAACCCGCGTCCGAAATTACTACACCGTCGGCACTACATGCTTAGTACAGTCTTTACATTCGCCGGTCAGCTGCGGACAGACACGCCACTGACAGACTAGCCTGATTCAGTTTAACGCTTCAACCCCAGGCAAGGCATCCGCGCGATCTCTTTTGGGTTTGACCTCTCTTGATCCCCGTCCTAAGAGCGGAGGCTAGGGAGAGAGGGCTCTAAGCAGGTTATTAAGCTGCTAGTGCGTAGTTTTCGTCGTTTGCGACTATTTTTTTGCGGCTTTTTACGAGGCCAACCGCCCCTCGGCATGCTCCTAAGGCTTCACAATCCCGTCGAATCCAGAATCAGCCCCAGAACTTCAAATACTAGCAAAAAAGCGTATCGAATTCCAGTGTTTAACGATTGGCATTCTTCATAATGCGTGCTTTATCCATTTGCCATTCGCGATCTTTGATGTCGTTGCGCTTGTCGTGCTCTTTCTTACCGCGTGCAACGCCAATCTTTAACTTACACCAGGCGTTTTTCCAGTAGAGCGACAGCGCAACTACGGTATAGCCTTCGCGGTTGACACGACCGTAGAGTGAGTCCAGCTCACGCTGCTTTAACAGCAGTTTACGGCTGCGGGTGGGATCGCAGACCACGTGCGATGAGGCCACCGCCAGCGGCTGAAAAGTGGAACCGAACAGATAAGCTTCACCGTCGCGCAGCAGAATATAGCTGTCGCTGATGTTAGCTTTACCTGCACGGAGTGATTTAACTTCCCATCCCTGTAGCGACAGGCCAGCTTCGAATTCTTCTTCAATGAAGTATTCATGGCGAGCGCGCTTGTTCATGGCAATGGTGGCAGAACCGGATTTGTGTGTTTTTTTCTTTGTCATAATGCCGCGTATTTTACATCACTTGGTCGGTTATCGCATCCCCAGTCCAGCGGGGCAGCAGGAAACAGGCTATTCTAGCACACCATGACAATGAGGAATTTTTGTTTAATCGCTGAAAATGCTATTATTTAGCGGTTTTGTGACGAACAGGAACCATTATGGCTCAGATTAGTCGTTCGGCGCTGGTCCCCTTTAGCGCCGGACAAATGTACCAACTTGTAAATGATGTGGATGCTTACCCGCAATTCCTGCCGGGCTGCACCGGAAGCCGCGTACTGGATGCCTCAGAAAACCAAATGACGGCTTCAGTCGACGTGTCGAAAGCGGGCATCAGCAAAACATTTACCACCCGAAATACGCTGACTGACAACCAGAGCATTCATATGCAACTGGTCGATGGGCCGTTCCGTAAACTCACCGGTGGCTGGCGCTTTATCGATCTTGGGGAGGATGCCTGCAAGGTTGAGCTAAGCCTGGAGTTTGAGTTCACCAATATGCTGGTTGAGATGGCATTTGGTCGAATCTTTAAAGAACTGGCTAATAGCATGGTGCAGGCATTCACCCAGCGCGCCAAAGAGGTTTACAGTGCCTGATATCTCTGTCGAGGTGGTGTATGCCCTGCCCGAAAAACAGTATCAGCACTATGTAAAACTGGAAGAGGGCAGCACGGTTGAGCAGGCTATCCGTAAATCAGGCTTACTGGAACTGCGGCCTGAAATCGATTTGGCCAGCAACAAGGTGGGGATTTACAGCCATCCGGTAAAACTGAGCGACAGCGTGCAGGAAGGCGATCGGGTAGAGATCTATCGCCCGCTTATCGCCGATCCTAAAGAGCTTCGTCGTCAACGTGCAGAGCGTGCGGCGAGCAGTAAAAAATAACCAGTTGGTTCAAACTCCGGTCATTAAAAAAGGCGCTTATCAGCGCCTTTTTACATTCTGTGATGCCCGGTCGTTTGTCGGTAACGACCTTTGCCTCTTCGATTAGTTATCCTGCGAAGACAGCGCTGGCTTATTGTCGATGTTGGTCAGCACACCGCTGCGGTCAAAGGTCAGCGTCAGCGTTTGCTGTTTCACTTTCTCGTGACCTGGCTCCTGACGGAACACGTAGTACCAGACATTGCTGCCAAAGGGATCTTTCATCATTGGCGTACCCAGCGTATAGGCCACCTGTTGCTGTGTCATACCGTTATGAAGTTTGGCAACATCATTGGCAACCAGATAGTTGCCTTGGTTGATATCGGGGCGATAAACAACGCGCTCTAAAGTGGAACATCCGGCGGTCATCATTAACATTACTACTGCCGCGGCAGTCAGCGTTTTACAGCGCATCTATACATTCCTTTTCCGGGGCGAAACGCCTTTTACAGGCTGTTCTTCTGCCATCAAATTCTGAACTCTGCCTGCGGCAGGCTTTATTATTCAGGCGACATTAGCTGTCGATGATAATAAACCTTTTCGCTATTGGAAACCTCTACAGAGCATGCATATGACCACGCTGTGGTAAAAAAGTGCATATCAGGCCGCTAAAAGTTCTTTCGCGTTAGCCAGTGTGTTGCGGGTGACCTCGCTGCCGCCCAGTAAGCGCGCCAGTTCCTGCAGGCGTGCGCGCTTATCCAGAGGCTGCATGTGCGTTTCCGTTATTTCGCCATCGGTTTCCTTGCTGACATAGAAATGCTGATGCCCACAACCCGCCACCTGCGGCAGATGGGTTACGCACATGACCTGGGTGGATTCCCCAAGCTGGCGCAACATTTTACCCACTACCGCAGCCGTCGGACCGCTAATCCCTACGTCAACTTCGTCGAAAATCATCGCCGGCGTTTCCATTTTTTTGGCGGTGATAACCTGAATCGCCAGCGCGATACGCGACAGTTCACCCCCAGAGGCGACTTTACCCAGCGGCTGTAACGGCTGTCCGGGGTTGGTGGTCACCTGAAAATCAATGCGGCTGGCACCGTCGGCGGTCAGTTGCTCAGGGTTGAAAATCAGCTCAATGGCAAAGCGACCGTGCGGCATAGACAGCAAATGCATGCTTTGGGTAATCAACTGCTGTAACTCGGTTGCATAACGGCTGCGCTGAGCGTGCAGTCGCTCTGCACACTGGAGGGCTGCGTTGTAGTGCTCGGTTACCAACGTCTGCAGGCTTTCCTGGTCGTTTTCCTGCTGTGACAGCAGTTCCGCTTCATCGAGCAGTTGCTGGTGCACGGCGGGCAGGCCTTCTGGCGCCACATGATGCTTGCGGGCCAGGGCGATTTGTCGGGAGATACGCTGTTCCAGCTCATAGAGGCGGTTCGGGTCCAGATCCAGACTGTCGCAGTAGTGGCGCAGTTCGTCACTGGCTTCGCTCAACTGAATCGCCGCTTCTTCCAGCAGGTTATAAACGCCGCTCACTTTGTCATCCAGCGCGCTGAGTTCAGACAGCATCTGGCGCGCGCTGTACAGCATGCTGTTCAGGTTGGTGTCATCGCTGTCGGCTAACAGCTGAAGCGCCTGCTGGCTGGTCGACAACAGCTGGCCGCTGTTGGCCAGACGTTTGTACTCTTCGTCAATCTGCTCAAACTCGCCTGCCACCGGGGCAAACTCGTTCAGCTCTTTAAGCTGATACTGTAACAACTCACGGCGGGATTCACGCTCCTGCGCCTGCTGCTGATGCTGTGCCAGCGTACGGCAGCTCTGGTGCCACGTCTGGTAGGACGCACGCATTGCAACAAGCAAGTCGTCATGACCGGCGTAGGCATCCAGCAGGTGCTTCTGATGATCGGACTTGAGCAGCAACTGATGGGCATGCTGTCCGTGAATCTGAATCAGTAACTGGCCCAGGTCGCGTAACTGAGAGAGGGGAACGGCTGTGCCATTGATAAAGCCGCGTGAGCGACCATCGGCGCTAATAACACGGCGCAGCAGGCACTCGCTACCGTCGTCCAGATGATTGTCAGCCAGCCAGCGCTGTGCCGACGGCGAGGCTTTGATTTGAAAGCGCGCACACAAGTCCGCGCGACTGGCGCCCTGACGCACCATATCCGCATCGGCACGGCCGCCAAGGCACAACCCAAGCGCATCGATAGCAATAGATTTACCTGCACCGGTTTCACCAGTGATGGCGGTCATACCGCGTTGAAAATCAATGTCGAGCTCACGAACGATAGCGAAATTGCTGATGGTCAGTTGTGCCAGCATAGCGTCACCTGTATGAATAAACACATATGGTTTTTCATACAGTATAAACTGGTTTTTTATACAGTAAAGAGGGCGCGGTCATTTTCAGAACAATTTTTTTGACCAACCCAGTTTCGAACTCAGCGTGTTGAAATAACTGTAATTTTTAGGATGGATAAGATTGAGATGATTTTCGCTGCGGCGAATCAGCACATCTTCCCCTTCCTGGATAGGCAGCGCAATCTGGCTGTCACAGCTGATCTCAAGGTCGTTACGACGTGCCGAAAAACGGAGCCGAATCGTACTGCTGCTGTTGATCACCAGCGGGCGCGCGGACAAGGTGTGCGGGAACATGGGCACAATGGTAATGGCGTCCAGAGAGGGCGTTAAAATCGGGCCGCCGGCGGAAAGCGAATAGGCGGTCGATCCGGTGGGCGTAGAAATAATCAGGCCGTCCGAACGCTGCGAGAAGGCAAAAACTTCGTCGATATAAACTTCAAACTCAATCATGTGGGCGACTTTGCCCGGATGCAGCACTACTTCATTGATGGCGCTGCCGATACGCGGCGAGCAATCCGACTTGCACACCTGCGCTTCCAGCAGAAAGCGGCTTTCAACAAAATAGTTGCCGTTCAGCACTTCATCGAGCTGGTGATGCGCGTTATCGGGGTCAAGATCGGTTAAAAACCCCAAATTGCCGCGGTTAATGCCAATCACTTTAATGTCATAACGCGCCAGCACTCTGGCCGCGCCTAACATATTACCGTCACCTCCCACCACAACGGCCAGATCGGCTTTTTGACCGATTTCAGCCAGCGTACCGGTCTGGACATCGCCAAGCGACAGTTCCTGCGCAATCTGCTGTTCAACAATAACGGGATAGCCTTTGGCGGTCAGCCAGCGACACAGCATTTCATGCGTCGTGAGTGCGGTAGGATGGCGTGGATGGCCCACAATACCAATACAGTTAAAGTGTTTGTTCATCGAGTGGGTGTTCCTCATAAGCCAAATCGGCACGATGATGTGACGTGTTCCCTTGAAACCGTCAAACCAATCCCCATAATAAGCCAACCAGCGAAGTGAATGTGCAAAACGCGGAGAAATTCATGAGTAGTAAAGAACAGAACACCCCAAACGAGCAAGTCTCAGACGAAATTCAACAGGATCAACATCAACCTCAGGACGCGGAGACAGCAGTAGAGGTGGATCCGCGTGATGAGCGCATCGCTCAGCTTGAAGCTGAGTTAGCCCAGTTGCAGACGGGCGTACGTGATGCTCAACTGCGTGCGCAGGCCGAAATTGAAAACGTTCGCCGCCGCACCGAAATGGATATTGAAAAAGCGCACAAGTTTGCGCTGGAGAAGTTTGCCAATGAGCTGCTTCCGGTGATTGATAGCCTGGAACGTGCGCTGGAACTGGCAAACAAAGAAGACGAGAAGTCTGCCTCTATGGTTGAAGGCATTGAGCTTACGCTGAAATCCCTGCTGGGCGCGGTGCGTAAATTCGGTGTTGAAGTGGTTGGTGAAACCGGTGTGCCGTTTAACCCGGAAGTGCACCAGGCGATGTCGATGATGGAATCTGAGGATTTCGAGCCGAACCACGTGATGATGGTGATGCAACCCGGTTATACGCTGAATGGCCGCCTGCTGCGTCCGGCCATGGTTGCCGTGGCGAAAGCGAAAGCCTGATCATTGCTTTATCCTGCAACGGCCGCGCACTGACGCGGCCGTTTGTGTTTATGGCGTTTACTCAGGTAAGACCGGCGTCCAGTTAATTGGCGTTTTACCGGCCTCGCGTAACAACGCATTGGTTTTGGAAAAATGCTGGCAACCAAAGAAGCCACGATGTGCAGAAAGCGGGGAAGGGTGCGGAGCCTGCAGAACGTGATGGCGCTGGCGATCAATAATGCTGCCTTTCTTCTGCGCGTGTGAGCCCCAAAGTAAAAAGATCACGCCTTCACGCTGCTCATTGATAGCCTTGATCACCGTATCGGTAAAGGTTTCCCATCCCAGTCGGGCATGAGAATGCGCTTTACCGGCTTCAACGGTCAGTACGGTGTTCAGTAACATCACGCCCTGTTCCGCCCAACTGGCCAGATAACCATGATTGGGTTTCTCAAAGCCCGGAATATCCTGCTGCAACTCTTTGTACATGTTTTGCAATGACGGCGGCGTCTGCACGCCCGGCAGTACAGAGAAAGCCAGCCCGTGTGCCTGGTGCGGGCCGTGATAAGGGTCCTGTCCCAGAATCACCACGTTCACATCGCCTAATTCGGTTAAGCGAAACGCGTTAAACACATCTTTCTGCGGTGGATAAACCGTTACGCCTGCAGCCCGCTGGTTAGCGACATGCTTCAGGGTTTCAACAAAGTAGGGTTTTTCTTTCTCTTCAGCCAGCACGTCATGCCAGGTCAGCTTTTCAGCCATGATCAACTCCCTTGTATTTCGAACCTTAAGCTTAGCGGTTCACTCTGCAGACATGAAGCCCAAAATTTTTTTAAAAATTAAACGAAACTTTCTTAGGGCGCGTTTTTAAAATCAAAAGCTTACCAGCGTGAGGATAAAACGCCCGATTGTAATTGATACAGGTCAAAGTCACGGTCGCTATCGGGTGATATACCAACAGCTCAAATTGACTGATTCACGGTGTTGGCAACCGTCAGCACGTTGTTGGAGGGATTGAAATGATCACAGGTATTCAGATTACCCAATCGAGTAATCCGGCTTTAATTAACTCGTTTTGGCTGCTGGACGAGGAAAAAGCGCAGGCGCGCTGTCTCTGTGCCGTCGCAGGCTATCAGGAGGATCAGATTGTGACAATTGGGGAACTCGGCGACGTCGCTTACCGTGAAGTGCCTGTCGAGGTGAAACCTCAGGTGCGCGTCGAGGGTGGACAGCATTTAAACGTCAACGTATTGCGCCGGGAAACGCTGGAAGATGCCGTGAAACATCCCGAGAAGTACCCACAGCTGACTATCCGCGTGTCGGGCTATGCCGTACGTTTTAACTCACTTACCGCTGAACAGCAGCGCGACGTGATTACCCGCACCTTTACAGAAAGTTTGTAACGGCTCTGGTGTCGAAATAAAACGCAACGCCTTATCCGGGAATTTATTTCTATTAACAAAGAGATAACTTTTCGGGCAGGCGCGTCACGCCTGACTGTGAGGCCGGAGTAACCTGTTGGGCGTTAAAATGGCACTAAAGCGGTATTTACTGGCCTGATAAAATAAAAATCGCCTCATAAAGAGGCGATTTTTTTGAGCGGGTGTTGAATTATTCCGCACTCTCGCTGCCCGGCGTGCTGCCGCTTGGCTTGCGGCGCTTACCGATATTTTTGAGATCGCGATGACGTTTTTTAACCCGTGGTTTCTCTTCGTCTTTCGCTTTTTTCTCTGCACGCTTCACAAGCACCTTTTTCGACGGTTTTCCCGTGGATTTCGGTGAGGGCGCACGGGTCACAGGACGCAGCTCATCAATGACGCGCGCCTTAAGTGGCTCATCCACATAACGGCTGACTTTACCCAACAGCAGATAATCGTGCGCTTCGACCAGAGAAATCGCAATGCCTTTACGACCGGCACGACCGGTGCGTCCAATGCGGTGCAGATAGGTGTCCGCCGTACGTGGCATATCGAAGTTAATCACGTGACTCACGTCGTCAACGTCGATACCGCGCGCAGCGATGTCCGTTGCTACCAAAATATTTACGCGTCCCTCAATCAGGCGCTTAATCGCCTCATTGCGTTTCGCCTGCACCATCTCACCTTCAAGGTAACTGGTACGAATGCCGGCATCGTGAAGCCAGCCGACCAGTTCATGCAGACGTTCACGCTTACGCACAAACACAATGGTGCGGGTGACTTCAGGCTGTTTTAACAGGTGAACAAGCAGTTTGGTTTTGTGCTCCAGATCATCGGCCCGGTAATACCACTGCTGAATCTTTTTACGCTCGCGACGGCTGGGATCGGCTTCCAGTTCGACCGGGTCATTGAGCAGGCGCTCGGCAAAATCTTTGATGTGTTCGCCTTCCAGCGTGGCTGAAAACAGCAACGTCTGTTTGCGCCAGCGCGTTTCACCCGCGATGGTTTCGATATCCTGGGCAAAGCCCATATCCAGCATGCGGTCAGCTTCATCCAGAATCAGGGTTTCAACGGCGCGGCAATCAAAGTTTTCTTCTTTAATGTACTGCAGCAGACGTCCGGTGGTCGCCACCACCACGTCCTGATTCTCGCTAAACACTTCGGCGTGGTTCATATAGGCTACGCCGCCCGTGATCGTCGCAATATCCAGATGCGTATGCTTAGCCAGTTCACGCGCCTGGTCGGCAACCTGCATCGCCAGTTCGCGGGTTGGCGTTAAAATTAAAATGCGTGGCGGACCAGACTTTTTGCGTGGAAAATCGAGCAGGTGCTGCAACGCCGGTAATAAATACGCAGCGGTTTTCCCGGTCCCGGTAGGTGCCGAACCCAGAACGTCGCGGCCCTCCAGCGCGGGGGGAATGGCAGCAGCCTGAATTGCTGTAGGGCGCGTATAGCCTTTCTCCTGCAGCGCTTCAAGCAGGCTTTCGTCGAGTTCAAGTTCGGAAAATGTGGTTACGGTCATGTTCTACCTCAGTTTGGGGCGCTGATTATAGACAGATCGGACGTAATCTTCATCTGTTTATCGGTATTGACTGCGCCAGATTACGTCAACGACGTGAATTCCCCAACCCACCACGTTACACTGACCCCTTGCCGTACGGCAGGTAAAAAGGTGAATGGTCGCTGAGTATGATGCAGGACAAGCCGCAGACGCGGCCACAATTAAAAAAGAATGGTTTTACCTTCAAGCAGTTTTTTGTTGCCCACGACCGTTGTGCGATGAAGGTCGGTACAGATGGTATTTTGCTGGGCGCATGGGCACCGGTGGCCGGGGTTAAGCGGATGCTTGATATCGGTGCTGGTTCGGGGCTGATTGCCCTGATGCTGGCCCAGCGTACTCCGTCAGCGGTTGACATTGATGCGGTAGAGTTAGATCCCGATGCCGCACAGCAGGCACGCGAAAATATCCAGCGCTCTCCCTGGGCAACGCGGATTCATGTCCATCAGCAGGACATCGCCCAGTGGGCTGAAAACTGCGGAGCGCGCTACTCGCTTATCGTCAGTAATCCTCCTTATTTTGAGCCCGGTGTGGCCTGCGCGACGTCCGCAAGAGACAGTGCGCGCGCCACCGGCTCGTTAGATCACCAAACATTATTACGTTGTGCGGCCTCGCTGATTGAAGAAGAGGGGTTTTTCTGTGTGATCTTACCCGAAGCGACAGGGCAGCAGGTTATCGCCCAGGCGCAGGCTGACGGCTGGCATTTACGCTTTCGCTTTGACGTTGCGGAATACGCGCATCGCCCACCTCATCGGGTGCTTCTGGGGTTTTCCCCCAGCGCGGGCGAAACCCTGTTTGAACGGCTGGCTATTCGCGACGCGGACAGACAATACTCTGAAGCCTGGCAAAGCCTGACGCGCGACTTCTATTTATTTATGTCATGACCGGGTTGCAGCACGGTAGGTTGTGCCTCGGGTAACAAATCAGGATAGTCGCGGATAAAATGCAACCCGCGACTCTCTTTCCTCTGCAGCGCACAGCGCACCATCAGTTCTGCAACCTGCACCAGGTTTCGCAGCTCCAGCAGGTTATTAGACAGGCGGAAGTGACGGTAATACTCGTCAATTTCCTGTTGCAACAGCGTGATGCGGCGCAATGCCCGCTCCAGCCGCTTGGTGGTGCGCACAATCCCCACGTAGTCCCACATAAACAGCCGCAGTTCATGCCAGTTATGCTGAATCACCACCCGTTCATCGGCATCATCCACCAGGCTGTCGTCCCAGGCCGGTAAGCTGTCTACAGCATCAACCTCGGGTAAAATACGCAGCAGATCTTCCGCCGCCGACCAGCCATAAACAAGGCATTCGAGCAGTGAATTTGACGCCATGCGATTGGCACCGTGTAGGCCGGTATAGCTGACTTCGCCAATCGCGTACAAGCCGTTGATATCGGTGCGGCCTTGCTCGTTCACCATCACGCCGCCGCAGGTGTAATGGGCGGCGGGCACCACCGGGATCTTATCCTTCGTCAGGTCAAAGCCAAAGGTGAGCAGTTTTTCGTAAATCATCGGGAAGTGCGAACGCACAAACGCTTCAGGCTGATGACTGATGTCCAGATACATACAGTCCACGCCCAGGCGTTTCATTTCATGATCGATGGCACGGGCGACAATATCGCGCGGTGCCAGCTCAGCGCGTGCATCAAAGTCGGGCATAAAACGCGAACCATCAGGCCGCACCAGCCACGCACCTTCGCCGCGCAGCGCTTCGGTGAGCAGAAAGTTTTGTGCCTGGGGATGAAACAGGCAAGTGGGGTGAAACTGATTAAACTCCAGGTTAGCCACACGGCAACCTGCCCGCCATGCCATCGCAATGCCATCGCCCGATGCGACATCCGGATTCGTGGTGTACTGATACACTTTGGCCGCACCGCCCGTGGCCAGTACGACGGCACGTGCGCGGCAGGTTTCAACCCGTTCGCGGTTACGGTTCCAGATCCAGGCACCGGTAACACGACGCGGGCCCGGCAGGCCGAGCTTATCTGAAAGAATAAGATCCACCGCGTTGGTGCGTTCAAGAATGCGGATATTCGGATGATGTAACGCCTGACCTACCAGCGTGGTTTCTACCTCGCGGCCCGTCGCGTCCGCGCTGTGCAGAATACGGCGATGACTGTGGCCGCCTTCTCGCGTCAGGTGATAGCGCATCTCTCCCGCAGCCTGTGGATCGGTATCAAAGGCTACCCCGTTATCAATCAACCACTGTACGCAGTGACGCGCATTGCTGGCGACGAACGAGACGGCAGCGCGATCGCATAAACCTGCCCCTGCGACCAGCGTGTCTTCAACATGCGAATCAATGCTGTCGGTTTCGTCAAAGACCGCCGCAATGCCGCCTTGCGCATACAGCGTCGAGCCTTCATTCACCTGCGCTTTGCTTAATACGGTGACCTGATAATGCTCTGCCAGACGCAATGCCAGCGACAATCCTGCCGCACCGCTGCCCACAATGAGTACATCGCACTGATAATCTGAGGGAGAGAAAGTTGTCATAGTGTTTAATTTACTAAACAAGAATGGACCGAGCATAAGCGTTTGGTCGTTTTTTGTGAAGTATTTTGAACACAAACGGCGCAGGATTCGCGCCTTTAAATTAATTTATCAGATATATCAAAAGGTTAATGTATAACGGCTTTAAGC
>Ga0308162_1000458_pt1 | contig 42549 bp, 59 predicted proteins | sample PhySR2_FD_201370 | JGI IMG/M metagenome (GOLD analysis project Ga0308162, IMG submission 201370) | Phyllosphere microbial communities from UC Gill Tract Community Farm, Albany, California, United States - DLSLS.R2 | ecosystem: Host-associated > Plants > Phyllosphere > Unclassified | place: USA... | reverse complement strand
TCTGAACTGGATACGCCAGCGGCAGTTAGTGTGGTGTCCGGCGACGATATGCGCCACGCGGCACCGCGCGTCAATTTGTCAGAAAACCTCAGCAGCGTGCCCGGTTTGCAAATTCAAAACCGCCAGAGTTTCGAACATAACAGGCAGAGCCATGTCCTATTATCATGTAATCTTTTGATTAATAAGAGATAACATGCTAATGAGCACATTAACTTTGTACTCATTTATGTACTCATTCTTGCTTAGGTTTGATTGGGTGTGATTAATTACTTTGGAGGGAAATGCTATGTGGAAGAAGCCAGCATTTATTGATATGCGCCTCGGCTTGGAAGTGACTCTGTACATTTCTAACCGTTAAGGCCCCTGCCCGCAATTTTGCGGGCTTTTTTACTAATAAACCCAGCATTGGTTGCTTGAGTATTAAAACTTCTTAAAATGCTTCACGCGAGGTATTTTCAAATAGTCGGTCTGTCATCCTCATGCATGGTTGTGATTTCGTGCGTTACCACTCCCACCACTGCAATATCTTCCAGCAGGTCATCCATCAGGAATGCGCCATCGTCGGTAATGATTCTCCGCGGCTGAATCATGATCATCGCCCACTCATAAACCCCTGAGATATCAACCAGCACTGTGTCGCAGTTTACCGGGTAACGCTGCTTATCGATTATGCATCTGCGGCCGTTCAGCTCCACCATGCTGGAAGTCTCACGCGTAGACAGGATGTGCTGCAGCGGCTGAAGAAGAAACGTCACTTCGCCACTGGCAGGTCCGACAGTCTGGTTGTGTATGCCGGCGACAACATTTCTCGCTTCATCTCCCAGGATTTCTGGATACCCTGTCCTGCAAACCATAATTTCCCCTTCCCGCTCTGGTTGAGACCGTCAACGACGCGCATAAGCGATTCACTGTTGGCCTGTGGTTTGAATTCGTCAAAGAGATTGAGCTGAGACACGCCCTGACTGTAAAAGTCGCCCAGCATGACGCCTGCTTTCATATACCGGCACCCGTCGCGCCATATGTGGTCGAGACCCTGCATGGCAACCCGGATGATGTCGCGGGTGTCGTTTGACGGCGTTAGCAGCCTGCCCATTGCCTGATTGCCGTAAAACACCTCGCCTTCAGCGTGTGGACTGGTGCGGACGAACACGGCTACCTGTCGGCAATACTGGCGCTCTCTTCTCAGCTTCTCGGCAGCGCGTTCTGCGTACGAGCAAACCGCCTGGCGCATGTCCATGTATTCGGTGATGCGTGATCCGAAGGAGCGGGAGCAAACAATCTGCTGCTTGGTCGGTGCGAACTCTTCCAGCTCAAGGCATGGTTCGCCGCGCAACTCACGCACCGTACGCTCCAGCACCACGTTAAAGTGCTTTCGGATGATGTAGGTGCTCTGCTCTGACAGGTCTTTAGCGGTGATGATGCCCATTGCGTTCAGCTTCTTACTAATGCGCCTACCGACGCCCCATACTTCTTCCACCGGTACCAGAGCCATCAGCTTTCTCTGTCGCTCAATGTTCGACAAGTCAACTACTCCGCCTGTCTGCTTCCATTTTTTGGCAGCATAGTTTGCGAGCTTCGCCAACGTTTTGGTTTGCGCGATACCCACGCCCACGGTCAGATGTGTGTCGCGCTTGATCCGTTCACGAATTTCCCGCCCGAAATCTTCCAGAACTCGACAATTTCTCAAACCTGTCAGGTCCAGGAAGGCTTCATCGATTGAGTAAACCTCCACGGATGGCACCATTTTCTCCAGCGTTGTCATCACTCGATTACTAAAGTCTGCGTATAGCGGGTAGTTGGAGCTAAAGACGGTAATCTTGTGCCGGCGAATTTCATCCTTCAATTTGAAGTAAGGCGATCCCATCGGGATTTTCAGTTCTTTTACTTCGGCATTGCGGGCAATCACACAGCCGTCGTTATTACTCAGAACCAGCACGGGCTTTCCACGAAGATCGGGACGAAATACCGTCTCACATCCGCAATAGAAATTATTAACATCCACCAGGGCGAACATTACCGTCTCATCGATTTTATCGAGTGCCTAACCACCCCGAAAATTTCAAACTGATCCGGTTCGGTAACGGGAATAATGGCGTGTGCCGTGTTCATCGGCTTCAGGTGAAGGAAAGGCTTGGTCATCAGTAGCTTTACGGTGAACTCACCGGATATTGCAGCGACAATAATGTCGCCATGCTCGGCTTTGATTGAGCTATCTACAACCAACATATCACCGTCGCTTATCCCGCCATCAATCATTGAGTCGCCGCTTACCCTGATGAAATAGGTTGAGCTGGGATGGCAGACAAGCAGGCTGTTCAAATCAATGCGCTGTTCGACGTAGTCCTGGGCAGGGGACGGGAACCCACACGGCACACGTTCGATAAATAATGGCAACTCTAATATGGCGCGGATTTCCGCTGGTTTGTAAAACTTCATGGCTGTTATCTCAGTCTATGATGATCAGGAATTAAATGGCTTAGGCATCATGTGCGATGAGTTTTCATCCGTTTGGATTGAACACCTGAAACACGCGCTCCTCACCTTCCGATGTTGAGATATCCCGGAATACTGACTTGTGAGCCTCGATCCAGTTATTCGCTTGCCGTGGCGTGTAATGCCAGTTCAGGCGCTCAAGTTCACTGACAAAGTCGAGTGTGTTTACGGTGTAGCGGCCAGCAGCATCGCGTTTAATTGCGAACCTGAAGGCGTCTTTGATTTCGTAGTCGCGGGGCATGGTTATCTCCCTCCCTGATAGATACTGTATATAAATACAGTAATATCGATCGGTAGGATCGATCAAGTCGATTGATGGCGGTTTTTGCGAAGGGATTGGTGAGGAAGGGAATTTTGTTGGGTGGCTCCGGAGTGAGAGACTAATCTTTAATCACACACCCCGCAGCCTGCATAAAGATGGACGCGGTCTTTAGCTGCCCCGTCGCCGGGGCTTTTTTAAGAACCTGATGTGTCTGATTGCTGCGTGTTCGTTTGAGCTGCTATATCCTGCTGCCGAAGGTTGTAATCGGAATCAGCTGGCATTTCCAAGCGAACATCAATCCATGTGTCGTCCGGAATATCAATAGGCGCGCCCTTCTCGATGGTCAAATCACCATCATCGGATAGCGTGTATTTCTGCTTGTAGCATCGAACCACAATTCCTTCTGTAGTTTCTTCTGCCTCTGCAAGCGCGATAATTCGCCCCTGACCGTTTCCGCAGTCCATTACAGTCCACAGGTCTTTCGCTAAACCGGCAGCACCTTTCACGAGGTATGTGCCAACACCAGTGCGCGATACGGTGCAGCCTTTCGACTCTTCGTTATAAAGCCCGCGCTTCGTTGACCACGTATATTCAGCATTATCTACCCCGAGAATGTCACTGCGACTGGAAGAGCCCCTGTCATTCACAATGCGTACGATAGGTGAGGCTGGAACTAATGCACCGCTTGAATTTGTTGTGGTGTTACGGGTTGAATACACCTTATATGAGGCGTATGTACCGTTGACGTTAATTGCATATAATAGCTGCCCAGTAGTACCTAATCCAAGATAATGCTGCCAAACTCCAGAGCCTGCTGCACCACTGGCATCGATACGATTACTGACTTGTAGGGTTATTCCATATTGCTCACCGAATCCCCACGCGGCATTATCCCAACGCCAAATTCCTGACCCACCTGCATTTGCGGGTGTACCGCCTGAAGCAAATAAGTTCCTGAATAATTCCGAATTTAAATCTGTCCTGTCAATAAAATCTTGAATTGCAAGAGATTTAAGTCCGGCGTTATTTCTAAATAGACCTGCATTGTAAGTTGTGCTGAATGACATTTCCCCGTCAATAACAGACTTTCCTTTTAATACTGAACCACCATTAAAATTTGACTGACCATCTACATAAAGCCATTTCTGCAGGTTAATATCGCCAGTAAATGTTGCGCCAGTTAAATCAGCCTTGCCGCCGAACTGTGTAGCCATGTAACCCCAGCTTGGGCCGGTAAACGTGGTGCGATCCGGGCGTGTTACAGTCACAGACTGATCGCTACTGTAAATCTTTTGCCAGTTCTGGAAATCAAGAATGCGGCCACGCGCAACCTGTGCAAAGTCGTTCAGGATTTTCTGTGTAATAGCCACCTGCATTGATGCCGGAACAGCATTCCACGCAAGTCCTGATGTCGTAGGGCCATCGAAAGCAACTGAAAGAGTTAGCTGGGTATTTGATGTGACGGATGACACCACCAGCGTGTAAGGGGCGCTGCCCACTGTGACGTAAACGAAATCACCTTGCTTCAGCTCAGTAGTAAAGCTGGTTCCTGTGCCGGTTACAGCATTAGAGCCGTTCGTTAAAGCGATAGTGCCTGCTGGCATAGTTTTCTCCGGGCGTAAAAAAGCCCGGCACAATTGGCCGGGCTATATCAGTGTGATGTTCAGTTCGCTTTGAAAATTACTTTAAGTGGTACGTCTTTTTGAGGCTTACCCTCTGGGTAACGCCACAACGAAACCTGCCTCTTCACGCTTCGATTAAAAACATATTCTGGTTCAGCGCTGATAAGGCGGATATTTTCCGTTTTACCGCTACTGCTTACGTCATAAAGCACGTTAACCTCTCCGCCAATACGTAGTTTTTCCGGTCGATCCGGGTATGAGATTACGTTTGCGGCATTAGCCAAGGATGAAAATAATATAATCGATAAGAAAATAAATTTGCGCATGCTGCCCTCCAGAATTAGGGTATAACAGCGCCATTTTGAAATTGGTTCAAATCGTGAAAACGATCGTTGGGATCAAATTTACTTATGTCAGGTTGGGTAGGATTGCGTATGGAATCCTTAACCCATATGGTTTGAAAGAAGATGCCCAGGTATTCTGCAATTTACTCACCCACTGGCATTGCAGAACCCCACCAGAAAACCTGAAGTAAACACCCGAGTATCCAGTATTAGTTCCTCCATCATCAAAAATATTTCCATACGCAAGAGCACTGGAAAGGATATATGTGTTAGTACCGATATTTTGAGAATAAACAGCATTATCTAAATCATAGTTTGCCGGGATGTCAAAGAAGCCAAGTATGCGAGGAATCTTTGCAGCCATAACGGCTGACCAGATCAGCTCACCTGCAGCATTGAATACGTCTTTGTATCCGCTCTCTACGGGAATATCACTTCTCGTTCTTGCTACGATACCGGCATTAGCTGTCATCCAGTCACCTTGCCCGGCAAAGAAGAACCTTGCTCCCTCGCTGGGCTTAAACCACTTGAGCGAACCATCATTTCCCGGCCTGGCTGCAACAAACCCCATATCAGTGGAATTACCAAGCTGACATTTAATATCGTAATAACCGATGTCAGTTAAGTTTGAATAACCGATGGTATCTCTGAAGTATGTGCCCCTATAATTGGAATCAATTACAAGTGCTCCAGCAGCATTAAATATTTGATATCCACTCATATGAAAGCGTACACGTCCAAAGTTAATGTTACAGATTTCGGGCCGCCAACTCTTATTACCTGCACCCCGCCATTAAGACATCGAGCCGCAAATTCATAAGTGTCCGCGCCAACTCCGGGTGTATTGGATTGAGCGCCTACGATTACTGCAAAGCAACCACTTAGAGTAGAACCAGAGAAAGGCACAAATAATTGAGCAGCGTTCGTATCGATTGAAGCAGAAGTTCTGCCTAAATAACGTGTGTTGTAATCGCCTATATCAACCACCAGTTTCCCGGTGGCATCCCAGCACTGCAGGCCTGCGGGCATACATTCTCCTTACCAGAGCCCTTCCCTGATGCGTAATGTTCCATTTCCGTCGTAAGTTAATTTGAGAACACCACTATCAAGCACTCTCCCTGCACCATTCGCTGCATTTCTTTCAAATAATCCAGACTTGTCCAAACGCCAGCCTGCAGAACCAGAAACGAAGTTGTTGGACTGAATAAAGTTGCCGATCATGGCATTGGTTATCCATCCCTCACCAATAAAGGCCTGATTAATCAGAACCTGACCGTCTCTGATGATGAAGGGAGAAAACACGTTATTCCCGCTGCCGCTCGCCACAACAAACTGATTGGCGTTTACAGCGAAACGTGTAATCACCTGGCTGCCGTTGATTGTCACAGCGACAGACATGCCTGCGTCGTAATTGGTGCCGCCATACTTGATGCCCGCTTTCAACGTGTAGATTGCTGAGCCGCCGGACGCATCAGCATATGCTGTCATTTTCTCGGAGATAGCCGCCTGCTGCTGATCGAACTGAGCGACAACGTCAGTGCGTAAATCAGCAACCGATTTCTCAGCATCCGCTGCAACGTTTTTGGCTTCGAGAATGCCCGCTGAGTTTTCACCAAAGTGCGCCCACTGCTGATCGACATGTTCATAGTTAGCGAGGATATCTTCAGCTAGTGCTTTTGGATCAGTAATGATTGGCTCAAGCAACGCCTGACCATCTGGCGATTCAATAAACTCCTGGAATGAATCACCTATCAGGTCGTTGGCATTGGTATTGCTGGCACCTTCGACAAACCCGGTCCAGTCACCTTTGTTGCCGATTTTGTCTATCAGGCGCGCTCGGTACCAGCGTCGTATACCTGCAGGCATCGGCCCGTGCTGATAGCTGACACCAGGATAAGGAACGTTAGCCAGGAACAGCGGATTCATGCCATCCGCGGTAGTCGCTACTTCAATCTCGGTATAAGCCGTGTCACCCGAGCCAGTCGGGAAGCCCCACTGTATGTTGATGGCCCACACCACATCTGTAGTCGCGATCAGGCTAACCGGCGTTCCCGGCTTGCCAACCTTTCCAGACAGCGTTGTTGACTGCGCATACCCCCACGGTGATGAAACGTCCACCGCATTGACGGCGCGAACACGCACGTCATAAATACCGGCATAGATGCCAGCGACGGTGAAACCCTTAGCGCTCTGCTGGCCGAGGTTCACCCAGTCGCCGTTATCCTTGCGCCACTGCGCAACGTAGCTGATAGCGTTTGGCACCGAGTCCCACGTCACCTGCATGCAGGCAACGTTCAATCCCTGCTCGACGTAATCAACCTGAGAAATCACCACGTTTTCTGGCTTATTCATGACGCCAGGTGGAGTGATGGTGATCGGCGGCGGGTCGATTTTTACACCGTCATCGATATAGCGGTATTTGTTCGGGTCATGCTGAACACCGCCAACCGTGAAAGTGCCGTCATCATTGGCGGAAATAGACGTTACGCGGAAATACTGAATCGCCAGATTATCACTGTCGATTGCCCATACCGCACCGGCAACAGGTGTCTGGCTGTAAGCAGTGCTGACGCGCACCGTTTTTTTATCCGCGCTGACAGACGCAATGGTTCGTGTCTGAGCGTTACCATCCGGAAGGTTTAGCACCAGACGATCGCCTGCAGCGTAATCAATTGCCCTGTCCAGCGTGATATTGAGTCCGCTAACGGCGCTGATTCGACCACCGTTCTGTTTACCCGCTCGGAATGCATCTGCCACGCCGATGATTTTAGCCGGCAGCGGAATAAAGCCATCCAGACCAACGTTAAATGAGATGGTCCCGTCTTTAGCGTTGGAGAGAATTGCCCAGCGCCCGCGACGGTGTGCCTCGCTCTGTGAGGTGCAGCCAATCGCGGTGATCTTGCTTTCGTTGACGTCATAGCGCTGAACTAAATCAGGCTCGTAAACGCCTTCAACGGTATCTGAGTAGTGGTTTTGTGGATCGGACCAGCTAACCTGGCAAGAGGTATAGCGGTTTTTGTAAGAACCACCGCCGTAAGTGAACAGACCATCAACGACATTGGCGCAGTGATACACCCAGTCAACATCATCCTGCGGAACGTCGGCATTCACGAATATTTGATTGTTGCCCCAGAAGGTGATGCCGCGAAACACCGCCGCAATGTCCTTGAGAACGGTGTAAGCGTCCTGCTGGCTCTGAATGAATACGTTGCAGGTGAAACGCGGCTCTGTGCCGCCAGCCCCATCTGAAACCTTCTGATCGCAATACTGCGCGATAGTATACAGTTCCCACTTATCAATCATGGAGGCATCGACACGGTTGCCCATGCCGTAAATCTCATCCAGCACCAGATCGTAAAATACCCAGGCCGGGTTATCAGTCCACGCAAGTTTGAAATCACCCAGCCAGTTCCCGCTATACGTGCGGCTGATTGGGTCATACGTGGTCGGAACGCGGATCAGCTTGCCTTTAGGCTTGCAGGTGATTTTCGGTGCGCTGCCGTTGAACTGGCTTGAATCCAGCTCGACGTAAAGCAGTGCGGTATTCGGGTAGCGTAATTTGCTGTCGATTACCTCCGCAAATGAAAACACCTTGAAGGCGTTCATCAGCTTCGTTGAGGTTGAGTCGGCGGTGATTCTACGCACGCGGATTGACCATCCGGTCGTGGCTTTAGGTAAATCAATGCGGTGATCGCGCTGATATTCGGATGTGGTTTTGCCATCGAACGTGCCGCTTACAACCTGAACATAAGCGCTGCCATCGGTCGAAAGGTCAACCGCATACTGCGTAACGGTTCCGACCATGTCACCGTTATCTTTGTACAGGTAATGCAGCGGCAGGCTTAGCTTAATGCGCACAGCATCAAGAGACAGGTTACTGAACTGGCGAATCCACGGCGCGGTAGTAGATACCTCAACGCCAACGGATGACTCATTATCTACTTCGGGCATCCCCTGAATGTATGACTGGTCCTGCGTGCCCTTGCGAAAATCCCACTTAACGCCGGTAAAGTTATAACCGCCGCTGTTGTTGGCAAGAGGCGTGTCATTGATATAAATTTCCTGCGCCGTCAGGTCGCCCTGAATCTCACCCTCGGAAATTGCCAGAAGCATCTTCAGCTTTGCAACTGAAAGCAGGTCATCCGGCTCTTCTACTGGCGTGTGAGCGCTACCGCCGCCACCGCCCTTATAACCCTGAATTACGCGCGCGCCCTGTAGAAGTTGCATATTGCACCCATAAAAAAAGCCACCCGGCGGTGGCTGAATTGCGAGAAGGTCTTACTGCTGGTCGCTGGAGAATATTCCGGCGCTGATGATGGCACCGCCAATTTCACGCTGGCCGTAAAGCACCGGTACTGGATAACCCATCGCGACGGTGTTAACTGGCGCGCCAAAGGCATAGTTAGGCTGATTGTCCGTGCTGGATGCCGACCCGATGTTATAGCTGGGCTGTGGCGTTAACATACTGACCACGCCACCCAGCATCATGCTGATGCCGATACCGGTTAAAATGGTTGTGGCCCCGATAGCACCAGCAGTCATTGCGGCACCCCATGCAGCGAGACTCGCACCGGCAGTAAAGAACGCGGCCACCAGCGCGATCGCGCCGATAACGATTTGCAGAACACCCGCCTGCTTGCTGCCTTCGATCACCTGACTCATCCGGTATTCAGTCGCACCATTGGACATATCAAACTCTTCCAGCCCGATGTTTTTACCGCCGCTGTAAAAGGCAAAACGCACTCCGTTGAGGTGCGCGTTTGACACGTACTTTTTGAATCCGGGAACCGATGCGCACATCGCCCTGAGCATTTCCCGCATGTCAGCAACGTGGAACAGGTGAACCTTGCCGAACTTTTTAGCCAGGCCGCCAGAGAGCGTCATTTTCTTAAGCATCAAATAAATCCTTATGCCGCACGATGCGCACGGTGCGATCGCGGTAATACTTGCCGTAGGGAACGCGCGCGGATAGGTTGCCGAATCCGTGGTGCAGCATAATGTTGTCACCCAGATAAACCGCAGCGTGATTTGTTACGGGAGCCTGTACGCGCATCATGATGACGTCGCCAGGCTTCATGGATGCCGGATCAACTTCTGTAAACCCTTCGGCCTGCCAGTTATCGTCATAACGGCTTTCTTTGCCATCAGTCCACCACTCGTAATCGACCGACCAGTTCCCAAGCGTGATGCCATGCGTCTGCTGAAAGTAATCCATCACGAGCGTCCAGCAGTCAGCATGCCCGAGCACCCACTGCCGGCCCGCCAGCTCTCTTTCACCTCGCGGCGAAATGGTGCAGAAGTCACCCTCAGGCCACGACATGATCCCCCACTCAACGCCGGAGTGATCGCACTGGATGCGGTCCATTTCAGAGGGGATGAGCTGCACAACATCCGGGTGTGAGTGAATAATCATCAGCACGTCGCCCTGCGCTTCCGCCGCCTGCAGGTCCTCGTCTGCCATCGTGAAGCTTTCGGTTGGCGTATCTGAAATGTTGCGGCAGCAGACATACTCCTGAGCACGCCCAATCTGTACGACGACCCCGCAAGCCTCGCGCGGATATTCCGCCTCTACGTGCTCACGTATGGCGTTCATGATTTTTTTTCGCATGATTATTTGCCCTGCAGGTTTGCCGCCGGAAACCCGCCGAAGGAAAGCGCATTCTCTGCGCCAAAGCGAAGGCTGCAGTCACTCAGCTTACCGCCGCAGACATCAAGTCCGGGGTTGTCGGTTGGCGTGCCGTCTTTGAGGAAGTATTTATTACCGGCGTAATCGCATCCGGTGCCGGTTCGGTACCAGCCGCGCATGCACCAGGTGCAGACCGGCGTGATTTGCCGGGATGGTAATTGCAGGCTCTGAACGTCGAACGGTGAGCACAGCTCAAAGTCAACCTGCGCGCGCGTTTCCTGACTTTTGGCATTCACATAGAAAAGCTGCACGCGTTCATCGCTGGGGCTGGCGTTAGGATTGCCAGCGGTCCAGTTTGCTGCGTCCAGATATTTAGCGAGCGTAGTGTGAATCTTCACCTTCGCTTTAACCAAATCATCGAACTGGAGGCACAGCGCAGTGACGTAGTTCCCGATGTTGCCAACGGAAAGCGTTGGCGTGGGCTGCGAGCCGGTGCTCGACAGCTCCATGCCTTTCAGCTCGTAGGGGTAGGGATCGTACTGGTTGCCCTGCCAGATGATGGCGGGGAGGTTTTCCGCTGCAAATGCAGCCCAGCCATCGGGTGCGATATTGTGCGCATGAAATCGCAGGATGTTTTCCATCCCGAACGCCGTGCCGTCTATCTCGATGAGCTGAACCAGCTGGCCCGGCTCAAGCTGCTGTATATCCTGAGTGAAGCTCATATTTCGCCCATAAAAAAGGGCACCGAAGTGCCCTGTTAAGGATTATGGCTATGGCCCGAAAGCCTGCTCGAAGGTGAAAGCTATGTCGCAGAATCCTTTCTTCGGAAAGGTGGGATTGATCGAATCGAACTTGACGCGGTAAAGATTTTTTTCACCCCACGGATTAGTCCACCAGAACGACTTTGTGACGTGCTGCTTGAGAAAAGCCCGGACCTGCGACATGTCTTCAAGCTTACCGTTACAGGATAATGACCATGATTGAGCGTCGTTATTAATCCCGTTCTCAGCGATTTGCTCATAACCATCACCGAACTTTGCCTGATAAACAGACTTCGTGATTTGCTCGCTGGCACCGATCCGGACACACCAGTTAAACGTATCAATTGCCATGTGGCGTTATCCTTTCCTGTAGAGAAGGCCACCGGGTGACATCTCTTTTCTCAGACGATCGGTGATGGTCTGCTGGATAATTCCTGTCATCTGCGTTGCAACACCGGCTGTGCCTGTAGCACCCGCCTGTGCCTGACCGTCACCCTGCATGATGGTTACCGGCGCATCCACCTGAATGACCATATTGCCGTTACCGGTGGCGCGGTTCACGCCAGATGAAAACTGGCGATTTCCCGGCATCTCGCCAACATAACCGCCATTTGCATAACCGCGCTTCATGTCATAGAGATTCGCAACGCCGATGTGGTCAGTCTCTTCCTTGGTGAAAACAAACTCACCCTTGTGAACAACGCCAGCCGGATCATACTTACCGCCGCTGCCGGTGTAGCCACCATCTGCATATGAGGCATAGCTTGTAGGCATGCCCATAGCACCAACGCTGCCGGTTGTTGATGCGCCAGAGCTGGCAGCGCCGACTGCGGCCCCGCCGAGACTTCCGGCAAGTGAACCGAAAATCCCGCTCACTGTATTAACCAGCGCCATCTGCAGCGCGACTTTGGCAATAGTCTGGAGAACTGATACACCCCAGCTTTTCCAGTCCGCTTTGCTGCCGACCAGCATGGCGGACATATTATCCATCGCGCTATCAAGCGTTGAGGTGACGCCGGAAGAGACCGCACCCGAAACGTTGCTGGCGCTTTCAATCCAGTTTTCATAGCCTTTTGACACGCCGTTAAGCCAGTTTGACTCTGAAGCGGCGATCGCCTGATATTTCTTGTCGAGCGCATCAAGGGCCTGCTGACGGGCAGCAATAGCCGCCGAACCCTTATCCGTTTTGTCGAACACCCGTTCTATCTGCTGCTGATCGTCGTAGCGGCTCCGCTGGCGATCGCTCATGCCTGCGGTGTCGGTAGTCTGCGCGGCGTCATCACGGTATTTACGGGCAGCATCGGTCAAATCCTTGAGCGCTTCGGTTTGTTCACGCTGCTTGCGCACGTTCTCTTCAGCCCGTTGCGTCCAGGTGGCAAGCTCTGCAGAGTTGTCACGAATCGCTTTGCGTTGCTCTTCCGTCCACTTAGCGCCGGTCTGATGCGACGCCGCGTAAAGTTCAGAGGCCTTTTCACCTTCGGTAGCGCGAACCTTCTGCACTTCAATGGCAACGCTGAGGTCGGCCATTTTACGCGCATAGTTTTCTGACTGCTGCGCCGCTGCCCGCTCCTCCTTCCCCTGCTCGCTGACAGCCTTTTTACCTTCACGCAGCGACTTGTTCAGGTCTTCCTGTTTCTGCCAGGCCTGTACGGTGTTGCTGATGAATTTCTGCCGCGCCTCGGTATATTCAGGCGTATTGGTCAGCCCGGCATCATCAGCGGAATATTCCGCCTGACGCCTGACGCGATCAGCGCCTGAGAGACCAGCCAGTTCGTTTTCACGCCCGGATTTCTGCAGCAAATCAGCCTGTTTTGACGTGAGCTGAGCCGAGGGAATACGGAAAGGTGCGTTTGCCAGATTGGTTCGGGTGGCAAGCAATTCATTGCCTAGCGACAGCAGGCGGTTAAATTCCGTGTGCTGGCCGTTCATCATCAGCAGCGACTGATAAGCCGTGTTTTGCTGAGCGGCCTGCTGCCTGATTAAATCCACGCGGCGTGTTTCAAGCACCTCCAGCACAGACTGAACTTCCTGTGACTTCTCCTGCATCTGGTTAAGTCGCGCCTGCTCGACTGCCAGTTCAGAAGTAGCCTGCTGCATGCCGGTCGATACTTCCTCAACGCTCGTCAGATAGTTGATGAGGAAGCCGCCAACGGAGGGGCCCGGGCTTGCCATTATCTGCTGATAGCCCTGAATCTGCGTTTTGAGCTTATCAACCTTCGCGGCCTGTTCGTCAATTAACCGGTTCTGCTCGGTCATCGACGTGCGGGTTTTGGTCTGCGTGTCGGAAACTTCCGGCAGGCTCATACCCGGTGCGGCCTTTCTCACATCATCCAGTGTTTCGATATACGCGCGCGCTGATTCTCGCGCCTGCTCCTGCCGCTGATACATGGTGTACCAGGCACCGGCACCCAGCATCAGCAGGCCGGGAATTCCGCCTACCAGACCCAGGACGCCGCTGGTAAGCCGCGAACCCACTGATGTGATGCTGTTCAGTCGTTCCTGCGCGGCAGCTCGCGCATTCACATTACGCGTAAGCACTGCCTGCGTTGCGGCCAGACGGCGCTCAGCCGCTTCCTGTGTCGCGGTTCCTCTAGCTGCTACAACAGCCTGCTGCGCACGATAAACAGCCGCCCGCGCTCTTGCAGTTGAAATCTGTGTGCCCCGGATTTGAGCCTGCGTTAGCGCTACTTCGCTCTTATACGCCGTTACGATACCGGCAGAAGCAGAGATTGCACCCGATGCCATGCCGCCAAAGAATTTAGCGGCACCGACAGCAACCAGCGCACCGGCAACCGTAGCCACCGAATCGATATTTTTCGCCACACCTTCCAGCACGCCAGAAAGTGACGCCGTGACGCCGGAGGTGGTATTTGCCTCACCTACCCACTGCTGGAAGGCGTTCTGTACTTTAGTGACCGAGCCTGAGACCGATTCAGGCAGGGATGAGAACTCGCCGCGCAGTTTATCAAGCTGGCTGGTCAGCGCAGGTACCACTTTATCAATGGTAAGCTGACCCTGATCGGCCATTGCTTTCAGGTCTTTTCGCGCGACGCCCATGCCGGCAGCAAGCGCACGGATAACACGATCGCCGGATTCGTTCACGGCGTTGAATTCTTCGCCGCGCAACACGCCCTGTGCAAGCGCCTGGCTGAACTGCGTAATAACGGAGCTGCTTTCCTCTGCACTGGCACCGGAAAGCTTTAGCCCGGTAGAGACCGCCTCTGTTACCTTCAGCACTTCCTGCGCGCTGTAGCCAAATTCACGCATCGACGCTGCGGAGCGTGAGTAGAGATTGGCGTTGTCGTCGAAAGCGGTACCTGTGCGCTGGCTGATATCCATCAGCGATTTCTGCACGGTGGCAAACTCACTGGTAGACTGCGAAGCCTGCTTGAGTCGCGCGTTTACCGCGTTCCAGTTATCGGCCAGCTCGATAAGATGACCGGCTGCAAACGCACCGGCAAAGACGCCCGTCATTTCCAGCGCGGTCTCTTTCGTGGAAACCAGCTGCTCGTTCAGCTCCTGAATTGCGCGCTGACTTTCCCGCGCGGCCACAGCGGCACGACGCCCGCCCTGTTCCATCGTCCGGTAGTAATCGGCACCCATTCTTGAGGCGCGCGCAATCTCTGACTGGAAAGAACTGGAGTTCGCAGAGATTTTGATAATCAGTTCGCGCAGCGTTGCCATAGTTCACCCTGTAAATCCCGCTGGCGCGGGTAATTAAAGACCTGCCATCCAGACTTCAAGGCCGCTGGTTTCTTTCTCTTCTTCGGCTTCGCCCCACTTCAGCTGAAGATCGCTAATAGTTGTTTTAGCGCCCTGCGAATTCAGTACGGCAGCGGAAATCTGCGCTGCCTGAATATCACCGCGAAAGTCTCCAATAGGGCTGAGGCGGTCATAGGCGATCCACATTTTCAGCTCACTGGCGCTAAGGGTTTCGCGAATTTCTTTGAGAGTTCGCCCAAGGCGCAGCGCCAGTGTCATCAGGAAGAAAGTCAGCGGCTCTTTTACTTTGCCTCTGCGGTTTCCTGTGAGATGCCCAACTTCAGCGCCTGATTAAGAAGGCGGGTATGCACCGGACCATAGATTTCGGAAACAATGGACTCGTCTTCATCACTGAAAACACGATCCCCGTTTTCATCGAGCAGAACATCAATGAGCATCACCACGTCTGCGCTCTTGTTACGAAGAAACGTTTCCTGCGGTGTCAGCTTGGGGTCTGTTTCACCCTCCGCCAGTTCCGGTGACATAATTTCGCGAAAGCGCATCCACGCTTCGCCGGATGGCTCACGCAGCATCACTTTTGCGTTATCCCATTCAGGGACATTAATTACTTTTGAACGAAACCCTGACGATGGAGCAAGCGCCAGAGCGCGTAATGAAGCCGGTGATGCGGTGTTTTTTTCGGTATTCGACATTTCATATTCTCGGTGAGCGGGTTAATGCGGATAAAAGAAAAGCGGCCGGAGCCGCTTATGAACCTGAAGCAATAATTGCCTTCGGCTTGCCACGCACGCGAAGCGAGTAGGTAGCGCCTACGACTGACGATGTGGCCGCAGACCAGGAGCTCTGACGCACTTCAACCAGCACATAAAAACCGTTGCCTGATGCGAAAACAACGCGCAGCGCGCGCAGCTCATCGTTTTCATAGGCGGTTTGCAGTGCCTGCTGAGCCTCTTCATCACCGACCCAGTTACGCGTAATGCTCATCTCAGCCGGAGCGGCGAGACCGTTCGTTTGCTCCTGCTCAGTGGAGCAAAGCGTGGTAACGTCAATGTCACCTTTCTGACCACCTGTGTAGCTGATCTCTTTCGTGGCGCACGCGGCTTCCAGCCAGCTAACGCTGGCAGTGGGAAAACCGGAGGCCGCAAAATCTTCTGCAGTCACCGGCGCGGCAGAAACGGCAAAAGTCATCCCCTTCGTTACTTCGTATTTGCTGCTCATGTTTTCTCCAGGCGTAAAAAAACCGGCTTATGCCGGTCATGGTTGATGGGGTTGGTTATTGCTGGCTCTGAACTTCCAGCGTGGCGCGGTATAAGCCAGTGTCAGACTCGTAACCGTTTCGCTTTCGCATCTGTGAGAACATGAGGGCCGACAAAGCGTTCACCGCCTGTTCGCGGATATTTCTTGCCTCATCCGTGGTCAACGCGTACACATCAACCTGCAGGGTGCCATTTTCTTCCGCTGGTCCGCACAGTGTATCGCCGTATGTTTCACTTACGATCGTGAAGATTACCCAGGGTGGTTTTACTGAGGGTTCACCCTCAGCATTAAGAGGGACTACGTAAGGATAAACCTGACCACCGGCGATCCCGCTAATTAGCGGGTAGATGTCGGATTCGGTCATTTGCTCATTACCTCGTCTAGGGCCTTAAGCATCTCTTCGAATGCGGCTTTAGATGCCTCTTCCTGTTTACTGTCAAAGGCTGGCCTGACGAACGGTTTCGCTGACATCTTTGATGTGCCTTCTTCCAGAAAACGCCAGTAAAATGCGTTATTCGGGGAAGCCGCTTTCATCTTGTTATCGCTATTGCCCGTATCAGGATTAACACCACGAATGTGAACACCCGCCACCGCCGTGCCCTGCGCACCCTTACCGAACAGAACAACTATGTTCCTTTTCAGCTTTCCGGTCTGAACCGGAGCTGTGTTGGCAACCTCTTCGGCTACCAGTTCGGCACCCGCTCTGACAGCGCGACGCAATACCTGACGGCTTTCAGCTTTACTTAGTATCTCAAGGTCTCGCGACAAATCAGCCAGGCCGGAAAAATCGAGGTCGGTTGTGATCACGTTTTCACCCCCTGTTTACAGAGAATTTCCAGCCGCGTACCTTTGGCATTCGGAACCGGCGTGCCGGATACATCAAGCACCCAGCCTTTAAGCGGTCCACTTGTGCAAACGAGGCGAGATGCTGCCGTGATATCTGCCCGGTAGCGCATCCAGACTCTGATAGTTGCTTCAGATTTTTCAGCGCCAGACGTCATAAGTTCACGCCCGCTGATCGCCTTTACTTCTGCCGGACAACCCGTAACCACATCAAACCATTCATCTTTTGGCTGACCGGATGGAAGCGTTATATGTCGGGAATTCTGAATGGTTACGCGGTGACGGAAACGTCCTGGCTCCATTAGCTACCTTCCTCCGGTTTAATATCTTCTTTCCCGCGCCAGTTTCGGTGAATAAACATCAACCGCTCTGCTGTCGCGTTTTCGTAAAGCTGTACTTCGCTTTGCGCCGTCCGGTGTTCAAACATATCGGCGAAGCACAGCAGCACGGCACCTTTTACGGCGGCGGGAATGTCAGAAGCAATTTTCCATGCTGGCTCATCGCACCAGCGGTAGCAGTAATCAAAAGCAGCCTGAGCGTAGATGGTGATCAGGTCGTCGCGATCATCATCCTCAAACTCAATCTGCTGCTTCAGCAATTTCAGACTTAAAACGTCTAATACATCTATCGCCATGTGTTATAAGGGCGGGTGTCCCCGCCCTCCCTCATCAGGAACCAGAAGCAAAGGTGCCCTTGATGATTGCAGTCGGGCGATAGTTAGCGAGCGCAAGGCGCTCTTCACACAGGATGGTCAGCATGTTTTTCACGAAGTTGTCGCGATCTTCACGGCTGACTTCCACGGTTGCATCCATGCGATCCCATACCTGAGACGCCATGTCGAAACCACCAACGGTGAACGTGCCCGCTACCTGCGCCTTAGTTGGCACAACCGGCAATCCCCACATGATGTTACTTGTAAATGCCTGTGGACCACCGAAGATGTAACGACCATCGCCATCTTTAAGCAGCGCGATATTGTGCCAGTCGCGAGGGTTAAGGATGATGCCGGAGGCGCTGAACTCGGATTCAGTCACCTGGAAAATCGCGTGAGCGATGATATCGGCGCGGGTATCACCTGTTGCGTTCAGCGCTGTGTCATAAGCCGTCGCAACGTGGTTCAGACCTTCCAGATTATCTCCGGTACCATCACCGTTCAGCAGCTGGCCCTCTTCCTTTAGTGCCAGACCGTACATCAGACGGTTGTTAACGTACGATTGCAGCATAGGTGCATCGTCCATCACCTGACGGGATGCCTGAATCCAGTGCGCTACCGTTTTCACGTTGGCTGTGTGCTTGCTGAAGGTGATGTCAGATTCAGGCTTTAGCGCCTTCTCTGCCACGATGTCGGCGCTGTTGGTGAACACTTCTTCGCGCACATATTCCAGTGAGTTACTGGAAATACGACCCTGTGCCAGCAGGTCACGAATGGTCAGTCGGCGCAGGCCCGGCATCAAAATGCCCGGAACCTGCATCGGCTGGATCAGATTGCCCGCTGAAGCTGCGTCACTACCCAGCGATTTGTTAAAGGTTTTGGCTTCAAAACTGCCTTTACTGCCGTTCCATGATTTTTGCAGCTCTTCGGCCGCGCGTTCGGCGAATGATTTTTTCTCACCCGGATTTTCAGCGCCCGATGCCAGTTTCTGCTCAAGGTCGAAAAGTCGAGTGCCAGACTTCTGCAGCTCTTCGTTAACTTTTGCCAAATCATCCTGCAGCTTTTTCGAGACTTTGCCTGTGCTTTCAATTTCGGCTTTCTGTGCATCAAACAGCTGTGTCATTTTCGACTGAGACTCTTCGATGGCTTTCTGAATTTGCGCGAGTTCGGACATGTTATTTTCCTAAATTAGAATTGAAGTTCTGCATGCTCTTAAGCAGAGCGTTAATTTGTGCTTCGTTTTCGTCGCCCCCGGACTCGCTCCGAATCGCTGACTTAAACCGGGCTATCAGCCCAACTGCCTGTGACTTGGTGAGCCCGACTGAATCCCTCAGCCAGTTCTCCACATCACGAATGGTTTCAATGCCATCTACGCTTTTCATGGCTGCTACGCCTGCAAGCTCATTGGCCGGGAAGGTGCACACGCTGATTTCACGTAGCGCTGCGATATTTTTGAAGATGCGTCCGCTGGTGCCGACTGAGTAATCGTCTTTGTTGACTGAAAATCCAACGGACATACCCTCAACAGTGCCGTGCTGCATCGCAGCTTTGAGGTCGGTTGCGCCACTGTGACCCGGTGTGAGCTGTCCTCTGACATACAGCCCTTTATCGTCTTCTGCCAGGCTGTCCCATTTACCAACCGGCAGTTCCCACGTTTTGTGATTGAAAAACATCGCCACCTTACGGCTCTGACTGGTCAGCGCGTTTTTAAATGCTCCCGGCAGGATGATGTCGCCGTCAGAATCGGTGTTGTTAAACACGGAGGCATAGCCTTCGAAAATCCCTTGCTTACCGTCGCCGGTAAACTTGATTTCGGTCTCATCAAACGACAGCGTTTTTACGATCTCAGCCATCACGGCCCCCATAAAAATTAAGCCCCGACATCGCGGGGCTCTTTGTTATTACCTAAGTCAGTAATCGGCACGTACTGCGCCTGACGCATTGCTACGTCGCCGCCCGGTAAAGGCGGCATATTGTCAGTTCGCCGCATCTCATTAATAGTACGCAGACCGGCTTCACCCATCGCCTTCATGAAGGCTGCGCGGGAAGCTGAATCACCGCGAAGGAGACCATCAAGGTTATGTTCGGCATGGTACCGGCCAACGTCGGACGGCGTAATCAGCCAGCGCTGTATGCTGTTTTCCCAGCGTGATATGTAGGGCTGCAGCGTGTACTGGAGAAATCCGAGATTCTGCTGCTCAATGCCGGTTCCCCAGCTCGTTGATTTTTCAACGTCACCTACAAGGTGCGGAGGAACGCCAAAGAAGCGGGCAAGCTCGCTTACCTGAAACTTACGTGACGCCATCATTTCGGCATCCTGCGGTGTTACGCCAATTGCAGAGGTTGAGAAGCCAGCTTCCAAAATCCACAGCCGTTTTTTAACGGGACCACCAGCAATTTCTTTGAAATTTTCTTCAACCTGCGACCGCTGCGCTTCGGTAAGAACTTTTTCACCGGTGGACAGAATTTGCGGTGACTTTGCGCCATTGGCGAAGAAATCCCGCTGCTGATCTTCCATCGCAACCGCCACGCCCGCTGATTTACAGGCGAAAGCGATCGGCGAAAGCCCCACCAGACCGGTAAAGCCAAATCCTTTGAGGTGGAATATCTCTTTTTGGGCAAAATCAGCATATTCGCTGTCGCGCTGATAGCGATAAACCAGCTTTTTGCCGACCATTTTCACGTCCATATTGGCGGACTGAAGCGGCAGGAGGCTTATCACGTCACCCGCGCCATTTCGCTCCACCAGCGCATAAGCATTACCGTAAAAACAGAGCTGCATTGTCATAGCCTCCCTGAACTCCTGGGCGGTCATGTACTGGTTTGGTGAATACCGAAGCAGCCGTGCCAAAGGGTTGCTCAAGTCTACCTTGCTACGGTTATTGCTTTTGTCGGTTTCGAAAACATCAAGCGGTAAACAGGCGGTGAGCGTCGAGATAAGACTTACACAGCGCCACACGGTAGAAATCTGAAGAATTCTTTCATCATTTACAGCAGAATCGCCGAGGTGTCCGTGTGCAGATACCGGCCCGGTTTGCGATCCCTGATTGGGGGTGACTAACCGCCCGCCTACAAACCAGGACTGCAGTTTTGCCCACAGCCCATTATTGGTTCGCAGGTCAATTGTGTATTTTGGTTCTTCCATCACATGCTCAGCGGTCGGAAAATGAAATCTTCAAAGTCACCACCTTGCTCAGTGACCTCCCCATTAGCCGCACCAACTGACATGGTCATCGCGACCATGCCATCAATGCGCCCAGTTGCCTTGGATTTATCGAGTTTTCTGTTACCGGCTGCGTCCTTAACCACCACCGCATTGACCGCGCACATTGTCAGCACCGGATGCATACCGTGCCTGACGCGCCCGTTAAGCATCAGTGATTCCAGGGTATCTACAGCCGGACCCATGTCTTTGAAGCCCTGACCAAACTCAGTAAGCGGCAGCGTTAAACCGATCGCATCAGCTTCCTTCCTGAATTGATCTATGCGCCAGCGGTCAAACGCCATTGACGTGAGGTCAAAGTCACCAATGATTTCAGCAATGTCATTTACTACAAAGGCGTAATCCACCGATGCGCCGGGCGTCGTTCTCAGCAGACCTTCTCTTACCCATACGTCATATGGCGCGCGGTCGGTTTTAGTTCTCTCTTCGAGAGTTTTTTCTGGCGTCCAGAAGTAAGGGAAGAAATCCCATACCCCATCATCGGATTCACCGGCGATTACGAAGGCTGTTAAGTCATTACGTGCTGACAGGTCCAGACCTGCATACCACTTTCTCGGAGTGTTAAGCGGCTGTCCGCCGCAAATCTCCCATACGTTGCGGGAAATGAACGGTGATACCGTTGATACGCGCTGATTTAAATTCAGGTTGCGAAATGTGTTCTCAAAACTTGGCATGCGTCCGGCCTTTTCAGCCTGCCGCGCCATATCCTTTTCAGAACGGAAAGTTCCGAGCGCCGGATTTGCCGCCACCCAGGATTCGCGCTGGCTTATGTCTGCATCTTTGGGTGCTTCGTATACATGGCAGACTATATGCGGGTCTTTCGACTTCACCGCATCATCTATCCAGATGCTCAGCAGGTCTGCATCATTTGCCGCCTGTGTGCTGATAACTATCAGCAGCGGGTTTTCATGAGCGCCCTGAGCCGTGGTGATCGCGTCTATGAAATCATCCTGCGGCCCGCGCACCTGACCGGTTTCATCCAGGATTGCCAGTATTGGAGACAGGCCGTGCGTTGTTTTCCCTTCCGCCGAAAGCGCGCGGTAAATCACGTTGCAGGGCAATCCAATAAGTTTTTTCCCGCTGGGCGTGATGTGAACGATGTCTTTAAGCTCAGGGCTGAGATTTACCATCTTCACGGCCAGCTCAAAAACTATTGATGCCTGCTCACGACTCAGTGCACCGCTGACAATCTGGGAGTTCTGTTTAGCTTCCGGACCCACCAGGTGGGCTAGCATGATCCCAGCAATCAAACCTGTCTTGCCGTTTTTACGAGCAATACTGAGTATCGCCATGTCGGTTCCGACTGGGTTGTCATAGGTATCAAGGATGAATCGTTTCTGGAACGGGTCTAGCCGCATGGCCTGACCTACAAGATTGCCTTCTGGCACGATGCAATAGCGCTCAATGAACGCTATAACACGCTCACCTCGCGTCATAAGTTGTTATCCGTGTTTGGGGAAAGCGATCAGATTATCTTCTTCGTCGGCATGCTGCATTTTTGTATTTCGCGCGGCGCGATCATTCTGATTTCGTTTTTTCTGGTCGCGGCTCTCACCGTTCGTAGCGTGGGAGTGAATTTGCAGATCACGGCGCTGAGCGAGGATGGTTCGCTGTAACTCGGTAATTTGTTTTCGCAGGTCTTTAATTAGCCCTTCATTTCGCTCTTCACCACGGATACGTTCTTCTTTACGTAAATCCTTGCGTAAAACGGTTATATAGAGCTGATTATTTGCCAATTCCACAGCGGCAAGCAGGTCTGCTGGCGTCCAACTATCCAGAGCTTTCGATCTGATGTTGTCATGCCAGAACGGTTCGGCTTTTTTTTCCAAACCCGCATGGGACGGGGGCGCGATGGTGTCCACTGTCGCATTTTGCATGGCCTGAACCGCCGCAGTCGAACTGTCAGAACGGGTTCTTTTTTCTGCCATTTGTCAACACCTTTGACTCTTAAAAAAATGGAAAAAATCGGGTTAGCGTTAAATCAAAAGTTAGGCGTCGGTCATTTAGGGCTAGATGCTTGAAGATTTACCCTCCCCCCCCACCCACAAATGAGAATAATTCTCATTACAAGTGAAATGATTTCATCGCTTTACTTTATCGACCTGCTCAATTTCATTGCCTGACTTTCTGAGCCCACTAATAAGATGACCGGATAGCGACAGGGTTGGCATCGTCTCACCCACTTGATGTGAGAACTCAATCGCTGTGAGCTGATTCATCTCCACCCCATCGACAACCACATGAACAAACTTCCCATCGCGATAAACAATGCTCAGGTCTTTCATTACTTACTCCAGTGAGACGCCGGGTCGAGTGGGTAGCCGTTAGCATCGCAGCCAATGACCGTGCCACTCTTCTCCATTCTTTGTTTGGTTGAATCGTGATGCGCTTTACACAGTGGCTGCCAGTTCTCTTTACTCCAGAACAGGTGCTGTGCTTTAGATATCGCCAGCGGGTTGCCGGACTTAAGCGCGTCTTTGAGTTTGTGCGGTTCGATGTGGTCAACGACTGTGGCCGCTGTGATTCGTCCCTGCTGCTCGCACATCAAGCACAATGGATGTTGCTGCAGGAATCGCAGGCGAGCTTTGTCCCACCGGCTGCCATAGATTCGTGGCTCTTTCATGTGGCATCCATTAATTTAATTGTCGGATAGTAAACTAAGAATTATCTTAATAACTCCCCAATGACAGGAGTGATGAAATGACCAACTACACGGTGCGCGTAGAGTTGCATAATGCCGATAGCGATGATTATGAGAACTTACATGACGAGATGCGCAAGCAGGGCTTTCACAAACAAATAAATGTTGACAGTGGTTCTTATGAGCTGCCTACAGCTGAATATTCCAAGGTGAGTGATGAGCTATCTTCCAACGATATATTAAAGAAAGCTCAAGTTGCAGCTAACAAGGTAAAGCCCAAACCTGAACCATCAATCCTTGTGACAGGCTCAACCTCTATCCGTGTATTTTCTGGATTAAAGAAGATTAAATAGTCCTGATTGCCATCAGGAAATTATGCGAGCCTCCAAGCTCTGCGCCGCTCTGTCCTGGGTTCATTGTCAGGGTGGCGCTCCACGGTTGGTAGGTCAGAGTGATCCACCAGCGAGTAACACGGATAGATAACGTGCCCGCCGTATGCATTGCCTACTGCATAATCAGCAGCCAACGTTTGATTCCATCTGCTTACTATCTGCTTCAGCTTACTCACTGGTGGGCTGTAACAGACGCCGTGAATCAGTTTGCTCAGCACGACGTGATCATCACTGGTGCGGTCGGCTTCAACCAGCATAGCGGCTATCTCTGTCTGATACTGTGGAGGCCTGCCGGTACCAAGGTAGAAGCTCAGCAAGTCATTGGGGAATCTATCCAGCCATTCAGTCACTTTTTCAGTGAAGCCCGAAACAGGCAGCGCATCGTCTTCTAGAATCACTACCCGGCAATCCTGTGTAGATGCCCAGCGTAATGCGCGCAGATGATTGGCGTTGGCACCCTTCGATTCGCGATCAACAAAGATTTGGTAATTAGGTAGGTTATCTGCAAGTGATACCGCCATATCAAAGCGCGATTCATGCGCCACGATTGCAAACTTTACTTGTGTTTCCACCAGGCAAACTCCTTACCGATGCCATCCGTCTTAAAGACTGTGTGAACGCGAGGGCCGGTCACCAGCCTGTCAGCGTATCGATGCGCGGCAATGCCAAAGGCGATCATGTCACCTACGGCAGCAGCCGCTTTCTCTTTCTGCCAGAAGCTCAGTGATTCAATCTGGTAATACAAGCGGACGATGCCGTGAGCAATTGACATCACGTCAGCGCGTGACCCACCGAGCAAGCCTGCGTTGAGCATCACATCATGTTGATGATCAGCGAGGAACGACTGATAAATTGCTTCGGGATGGTTCTGCTTAGCCCATGCATCAGCGTATGTCTTTGGCTCTGAACCTACGTAAATCTTGCCCTGCTCCATCTCTGCCCACGGCTCACGCAGCATCTCAACGTCTGTGCCATCAGTGCACCAAACGAAGTGATATTCAGGGTGTTCGCGAAGGTGTTGCCAGATATGCAGCCAGCGCCGGAAATAAACGTTCATCTTCACATCAGGAACGGCCACGGTGCTTACACCAACACGCACTGAACTGATGGAGTCGGTCAGCACAACCGCATGGTTGCCTTTAACTGACGATGCCCACTTATCCAGCAACTCAGGTGATGCAGTCATTTTGTTACCGCGCTGCGGGTCAGGCTGGCTTGTCAGTAACGTAGTAATCACAACGTTCTGCTTCTGCCGATACTCCGCATAACCGGTGTAACCATCATCGCGGCGTTTGTTGTGAATGGTGACGTTGCGTTTAACCTGCGCCTCACGGTTAGGCTTTGGAACCGAACGCTCTACCGCCTCATGCTCATCAAGCGAATAAATCAGTTTTTCCGAACCGACCACATCCGCAAACGCCCAACTCGTTAGCCCAGCGTTGTGAATGCGCAGCGCCAAATCGGAGTGCTCATACATGCCGCGCTCGTAGATGGCATCGAAGCCGCCAACCTTTTCAATTGCGCTGCGGTGGTAATACAACATCACGCCGCGCTGGCCGGTGTAAGCGACATGCTTACTGTCACGATAGAGCACGGCAATATCATTCAGCTTCTTGCCGGTTGCAAAGTCCTGAAACTGATAAGCCAGATGAGGCTCAGGTGATTCGATGTATGGCCCTTCCCATCCACCAGCGATCGGCCATGCGTCATCGTCCCACAAAAATAGATGCTCACACCCAGCGTTTATCAGTGCTTCGAGGCTGGCATTCTTCGCTGCAACAATACCGCGTGACATGTCACTGCGAATGGATTTCACACCCTCGGGGACAGCAACTGGATTGGATGACCCGTCATCAACTACAACCACCAGCGCACCGGCTGGAAGATATTTAAGCTGATGCTCAATAGCGCGGGCTAAAACGTCATGGCGGTTATGGGTGCTGATTGCTATGCCGATATTTGAAGCGCGATCAGATGCTGGTGAGTATCGAACACCGTTAATCACTACTTCCATTCAGAGTTTCCTGCTGGTCAGGTAGATATAACCCTCGGCAATGGCGATATCGCCAACCGATGATTCAATGTGTTTATGCTGAAAAGTGAACTCAGTGAATGCAGTTTTCAGCACAAAATAAAACCGCCGTTAGGCGGTTAGGTGTTCTTAGATAAATATTCGATTAACATTTCAAGATTCACTCGATGAGGGCCATCTGAATACCATGTGTTTGGCTTCGGTCTATTCGCTTCGAATAGTCCATTTACATCGACATCTTCATTCAGCACGCTGATTGAATCCCCACTGAGCTGATAAGACATTACCCGGCAACTTCCTTCGGGCACCTTATCGTAATAATCCAGCTTTCTGCTCTTGGAGTAAATTTCGTACTTGATTAAATCGCCATCACCATTCTTAGCAATGAACGTTTGAATGAGATATTTCATTTAGCCTCGCTTTCCATGTATGTCGTCACTACACAACATAGCGCTAGGGTTAATCCGAGTGAAGCGATTTAATCTCACAGTGTCGCAACGCTTCACAGCGTGGCTAACCGTTATCCCTTGTCGGAGGATTCTTTCTTCAGCTTGTCGTAGGCAGCAACGAAACCAATCTCACTGCACCAGTATCTGAACCTTTGCCATCCCGTCCAGAGCATCAATCTGAGCCAGCCTGAATTTTCCTGATTGCTGCACGATCAATGTTGCATTGCTCAATGACGCCATATAGCGCGCCGTTCAGCTCTACCGACTCACCAAACGTCAATGTGCCCGGTACCGCTGGCGCTTCAATTCGGTTTGTCAGCTCCACCGGCAGATTTAATCGCGGCTGGCTGATTGTCCGGTACTCCACTGGCTGACTTTGCCGCGTCCCGCAACCGCTCAACAGCGTGACTGTCGACAGGAGCAGCAGCGCATTTATCCGCTTCCAGATAGCGCTTAATCTCATTCTGTAATTTCCTGTTCTGCTGTGCCGTCACTGCGCGCTGTTCTGCAACCTGACTCATCACCGCGTTTTGCTTGTTAACCGCCTTCACCAGGTCATTGACGCTGGCGGCTAAATCGTCGTTCTTGGAGCGCAGATCGTTTATCTGGCTATCTTTGCTGTTTGCCAGTTGCTCCAGCCGCTCATTAGTAGCAGTCAGCTGTGAGTTGCGGGCATTCAGCCCCCAGAGACAAATGCAGATAAGACCAATGATGATTACGTGCGAATAGTTTCGGATAAAGCCGATTACGTTGAACATAGAATCCCCTTAGCTTTTAGTAAGCGGGATTTCCTGTCTTCCAGACCGTTAGTGCCACCGTTAATGACTTTGGTGATGCGGGTAACATCATCAAGGTCTGCCAGTTCGTTTAAGCCGTGATTCTTCCACCATGCAGCTGCTGACATCGCCGCCTGGAGGTTTTCAGTCAGCAGGTCAGGGTTTGCTACTACATCAGCGCTTAGCTGCCCGGAAAGGGCTGCGTAATTCGCCTTGCCGGTAATCTGAATAAGTCCGCGCCCGCGATAGCGATAACCATCACCAGAAGCAACATCACCATTGCCATTACGGTTTGCGTAAATGATGTTGGCGATCATCTTCTGATTGGCTGCGTGTTCAGCGTTGCGCCCATAGGCTTTAGCCTGCGCCACAGTTATGCGTTTACCGAACATGGCAGTAAGCGCGTTCTCGCTGTAATTCAGCCCCTCTTCCACTTTCGTGAATCCGGTTGATTCATGCCCCACCTGCGCCAGAAAGTGCGCCTGTCGTAATGGGGTATTGATACCGAATGAGCTCATGCTGGCAGCTATGCGGGGAAACCACTTGTCGCGCAGCGCATCAGATACGCCAGTAGCGCGCTGGAAATTAGTGGGCGTCAGCATTGTCATCCCCTATACGCTTATCAATGAATTTGCGCAGCTTGGACGAAAGCCAGTCCACACCGAGAAAACCAAGGAACACAGCCGCAACGCGCGTTACGTCATCGTTGATGTTCCAGTTCAGGGCAGAGCCAAGAATCTGGAGCGTCGGCTGCAGGAAGAACGCAAACACGCTGCACATTGCCGCATCAAGCAAACGTCTCGGCCATGTGTCTACGCCGACGTATGTGGCGCGAAGTAGCGCCATCACTCCGGCAAGAGCTGCATACCCCGATTCGTTTTTGTGGGCATATAGCCAGGCCAGCAGGCTTGCCCAGAAGCCCATGTCTTTATCTGGCATACGTTTCATCCTCACCTCCCAATAGGTCGGTGCCGTCGGTAGTCTCGAAATAAAAAATTGCGCACCGCCACGGCGTGAAAATTTCGGATAACAGTGATTGGCGGGCGCAAAAACGAAAGAAGGCCGCTCTATGGCGACCCTCTAAAATATGAACCCTGACGCGTTCCGCGATAGTTACCTGGCCCGTCAGCCACAGGGTTAATTATTAAAAACAAAAAGCCCCATCGGTTAAGACGGGGCTTTCGGCCTGATATGCGAGATGAATGATTGGACTAAAGAACGATACACATCAGGCGATTTACTATTTACAAAATCTGATTTTTTCTGTCAAGAATAAAAACGCCCGATAGCTGGTGAGGCTTCGGGCGATTTAAATCACTCACGTTATTTGCAACTGATTCTTGATGATAAGTAGTACTGCGTAGTAACGACTCTTATCACATTACCAATGATTTTGCGGACCGCGTTAATGTTTTTTGAATAATTTTTCTTGGCTCTAATTCCGGGTCCATTTCAAGCCGAACATCCAACCATGCCAGACAGCCTTCAATAAAACCTTCAGCCATTTGGACCTGAATGCGGATCATCTTCTCGTCGCATTTCGCGCGCTGCGCCAGCTTTCGTTTGGATATGTTGTAGAAGTAATGCAGAACAATTAACTCGTGCTCATCAGGACGGCGGGCGCGAAGTTTGGCTAAGCATGACTCAATAACCAATCCATCATCATCAGTGCATGACAGGGTCATTTTTGAATCCTGTGGTAGCAGCCCTTTGAACCCAGCCGCAATTGGTGAGTAATCTACACCGCTACGATCAGAGCGCGCCCATCCTGCCCAACGTTCTAATACCTGTGACATGTCACGCATAAATATTCCTCCACGCTTTTTAATTTACCCGATCACGCCGACTGCAATCGAGTGATCAAGGAACCTGAACAGCAGCTCTAACTGACTGCCGTATTTTTCTTCGAATGCCCTCATGTCCCGGTGCAGTTCATCGTGATGCGCCCTGCAAAGCGGTATCACAAACAAATCATGCGCTTTCGTTCCCATTCCTCCCTGTCCGTGTCCGATTATGTGGTGTGGGTCGTCTGCTGGTTTATTGCAGCAGGCGCATGGCTGCACCTTGACCCAACGCGTGTACTTCTCATTGCTCCAGCGCAGACGTTTTGGTCTCGCCATAAACGACTGCGGCGAATCCGGGTCGGCTTTGATGGTCATCACCTGCTTAACCGACTCTACCGCTTCCTGAATCACTTCCCGCGCAGCGCGTGCCGGGTTGATATCTGCCTCCGGCATTGGCCCAGTTGCTGGCTTCTCCACCGGCATACGTAGAACGCGCCGCGCCGGTGCTTCAGGTATCAGGTCGATAACTTCCCTGATGCATGCCCACCAGCACAGCTCTGGCAACGTCATCAGGTGATCTGCGCCTAATCCCATCTGGATGCATGCTGATTCTATAATCCATCGGGAAAGATTGTATGCTGCGACTTCTTCCAGTTGTGCCGGTGCGCCATTCGCCCGGCAAAAATTATCGTGGGTGTAGCACAGGCAAACCGCTCCGCGTTCGGTCCGCAACGTAGTGTAATCGTGGTGATGATAAGAATCTTTTTCGTGTTGCTGACAAGAGCGAATTTTTTGCACCCATGTGACGTGTGCCTCCCATCCACCAGCAGCATCGATCACACGTTCATCGGCAAGGAAGCTTTTCAGCAGCGGTTCATCAAGCAAGGGTTGCGCGCTTTCGTTGATTAATCCCGAAGGTAGGTTCGATACATCGCCCGATGGCGTGCACACCAGAACGCGGCCACGAAACATTGGTAGCAACTCGCGCCCAGGCTTAAACAGCACGATGCCGGTTTGATGCGCGATTTCAGGTGTCAGTATCGCCCTCATGCCGCCACCGCCTGATAAGCACCAATGGTTATTTCAACGTAACCGCTCTTTGTCACTGGTCCCCACTCAACCGCCATTCGCTTAATCTGGCTGTCGTCTTTCCAGATACCGGCATGTGTCAGGCTGTCGAATAGCGCTTTCAGGTAATTATCGAGGTCGCGAGAGCGGCGATCAGGTGGTGCAATAATCACTGTGACTTCTAAGGCACAATCTAAAGGCTTTGGCTTGCGACCTAACTGCATGTATACCGCGGCGATCGCGTTTGAACGGAAAGAGCGCCCGGAGGCGCTGATTAATACTCCCTTTGGCGTGTGACGCCAGTAGGTGTTAACAGTTGGAGGGAATGGTAGGGTTAATTTCATGCCGCGCCCTCTTGCTGTTGATATCGCTCAAACCAGAACACTATTGGCGATGACGTTACCTGAACCTGACCGAAGCGCTCAGCGGTGCGGAAGTTAACACTGTATAATCTCGCGCGTTCCGCCTGTTCTGCGATCTGCTCTCTAAATACCTCCACGCTGAAAGTGGCTTTAAACAGATTGCAAGGTGCGCATGCCGGAAAGTGATTTTCGATGCTGTCTCTCGCGGAGTGAATAACGTCGCCTGTGTTTCTCAGCTTCCACAAACCTTTGCTTCTTGCTTTCTCATCGATTTCTGAGATGCGTAAAACTGGTTCAACGTGATCAGCGTGCCAGCCCTTATCTGGGAGTTCGCAGCCACAATAGGCGCACCGACCTCCAAATTTCATACGCAGCGTTGATCGCTGCTTTGGTGTTAGCTTCATGCCACCCTCCCGGCGATCAATTGCACGCTGCTGTCACACTGATTGCCCCAGCAATCCCAGCCATCGGCGGCGGTTCGCGCAAACAGCTCAATGCGTGACACGTCACCATAAAGTTTCTCCAGCCGATTTCTCACTTCCCACGGCTTCGCGCTGTGTTCGCCCAGGCATGAATACACAACCTGCTTTACCGACGCGCTGGCGCGTTCCAGCCCGGTGCCGCGCGTGGCAATCAGCACATCCTCAGTGTTGCTTCGCGTGTGGTTGCCGCCGTTCATGCGGGTTTCTGCATTCAGCTTGTCCAGCAGGTCGGTAAAGTCGTGAATGGTCTGTTCGGTCAGCGCGCGGTTGAAGCGCTCTTCGGCGCGCTGGTTCATCTTCACCCAGGTGAATCCCTTCATAGTGCGCACACGGAATCCCAACGACTCAGCCAGTTCACGAGCCTCCTGGTTATGGGTGCCGGTGTACCACATCGCCAGCACCGCGTTTTCCTCCGCAAGCGCCCACACAGGCAGCCGCTTAAGGTCAGTCATCGTCATGGTGTTGTAATGGTCAGCAGCAGCGCCATTGCTGGCGCTGTTGTTGTATTGCCAAGGAGGATCGGCGTAGATGAGTTGGTATGGCATTACGCGCCCTCCATGTCGTTGGTCAGCGGCAGTGTGGTGCCAAATTTCGCCAGAATCGCAGCTTCAAGCTCTTCTTTGAATGTCTCAATGCAAGGCTGTGGGGCTGGTTCGCTGGTTACCCCTTTAGCGGCCATAAATTCCAGAGCAAAACGGTACGGAGGCCAGCAAATCTCATCAGGCAGGCGGGCGCTGTACGAGCCGCTGCTATGGCGGCTACCTAACGTTGTAAGCACTCCCTGTTCTACCAGCTTGTTAACGCGGCGCTTAAGTTGGCTATTACCGATATCAACCACAACGTAATTGGACATCCATGGGGTGCTGATGTAGGTCGAGTGCTTCATGTTGAACTCATCTTCCCGATTAAGACCTTTGTCGCCGCCGATATAGTTGGTGATGCAGCACTCACGGATTCGGTTTACAGTGCCTAACCAGAAGGCATCAAGAATCTGTTTGTCAGTAACCATTACGCGCCCTCCTTGGTCTGGCTTGAGCGGTACTCTTCAAGTATGGCGAGCACTTCGAATTCAACCTGTTGAGACAATTCAAGCGCTGAAGCATCACCGTGGGCAAAGTTCTCAGCCACAGCCAGCAGCTCAACCAGACGGCGGGCACGTGTGGCGCTGAACTGTGGGATTGCGGCGGCGCGGGTCAGTTTCTTCTTGCCGCCTGCTTTCGCTTTTGCCAGCTGCGTTTTGGCCACCGTCTCAGCCTTCGCCCCATGCTCGCGAACCATAGCTACTGCCGTAGTGGCCGCGACCTCGCCGGCCTTCACCATTTCGATTAAGTCATCACCCACGGTCAACAGCGCCAGATGGTGATCGACGTCTGCCACCGAGCGCTTAACCTTCTTCGCGATTTCTGCCGGCTCCCAGCCCTGATTTTTTAGGCGCTGGTATGCAGCAGCGCGTTCCAGCGGCTCCAGCGGACGGCCCTGACTGCTCGTCACCATGAAGGCGATGCGCTCGGCTTCGTTGCCTACGAAGTCTTTGCACTCCAGGCGGATTTCATGACCTGCTTCCTGCGCAAGCTTTGCACCATGCCAGCGGTGATGGCCGTCGATAACCTTCACGCCCTGATCTGTCACCTGAACGGTAAGTGGCGGGACATGCTCACCAGCAATGAACGCATCGCGGAATTCTTCAACGTGCGTCGGATCGATATCGCGTACGTTGTAGCCCGGTTCGATATAAAGCTCGTCAACGCCCACCAAAAACGTTTTACGGGTGGTGATGTTTTTGCCGCTTTCAGCTTTGTTTTTATAAAGTCTTTCCAGTGTGCTCATGCTGTTTTCAACTCCCATATCAGGGCAATAACTAAACCGGTAATCATCAGGACCGCTGCGCGAATGCCACGGTAGTAATCTTCGTTGCGCCAGTAGTGCGCTTTGATGGCTGCTTTCATCGGCGGAAGCTCCCACGGTTACCAAACGGATCGGGCGCTGGCTTCGGGTCACGCTCTTTTGCCTTCGCCACGCACATGTTTGCCCGGATTCGCGCTTTCTCACGGAGCCCAGCCTTCCGGGTTGACTGCTGCGCCTGCTGCCAGACATTGGCCGCGCGGTTCCACAGATTGCGCTCCTGCAGGCTGTAGGCCTTGTCGCAGAGGGCAATGTATTTTTCGTCGCCTTCGCCTGCTGGCTCTGCGGTGAAGTAGTGGGCTTCGGCGTCGCTCCAGACATCACCAACAGCGGTCATCACCGGCAGTGCAGAAACTACGGTACTGCGGGTGCGCCCGATTGCTCTGGCGATCTGCGCCGGGGTCTGGCCGGGAAAGGCCATCAGGTGCGTAAGAATCAGCGTTTCAGTGTTCATCGTTACCCCCGGAAGCCGTCAGGAATCTGATAATCCATGCTCGCCACCTGTGTGGTGTCGCGCTGCCACTTGCCCTTGATGCATGGCGGGCGGCCAGCACGCTCCCAAGCCTGAGCAGAGCCGAGGTACGCGGGAAATTTACCCTGACGGAAGATTGTTTCCGGGCGGACGTAATCGCGCATCTTGGCGTCATCAGCCCATTTGGCGATGGTGTAATCCACGGCGAGAATCAGCTCTTCGGCTGTAAAATCTTCTGCCAGGCGTCCTCGAATTGGTCCGAGTGATGAACGTGATTTCTGGTAGCGCAGACCAGCAGCCCGATTCAGATGATCAAGAACCCTGAACTCATCCTGCTCATCGTCGGGTTTCGCAGAAACCGGACAAGGGTTTTTACCTGTAATCTCTGTAGTAATCTCTGTTGTATTCTCTGTAAGACGAGTGCAATTTGCCCCCATCGATGGGTTTAATTTGCCCTGATCGATTGGTGCATCTTGCCCTGTTCGATGAGTGCAATTTGCATCCTTCGATGAGGGCAATTTGCACTCATCGGATAACAGTGGGTTTGCGTGGTTAATTGCGTAAAAATTCGTGCGGTCATGCTGCGTCTTTTTTAACTGCTCAACGTAGATAAGCCCGCTTTTTTTAAGCGATGTCAGAGCGCGTTTTACCGTGTCTGATGACCACCACGGAAATTGCTCATTCCAGTCTTCAATGGTGTTGTAAACCCAGCGGCGGCCTTCATGCTCTACACCCGATGTGGTGTCCTCCAGCCAGTAGCAAATCTGCTGAAGCACGATCGCCTCATTGAGGCCTATACGGCATGCAAGCAACGGGCTAACTACCAGCGGTTTTACCTTCAGAAGTAAACTCATGCGGTGCCTCTATTTCCCGGAAGTCGCGCTGGAACTGGTGCAGAGGGCAGAAGCACTCACCATGTTCATAATTGTCGCGGAGGTAGATAACGCGGCCTGATTCAGGCTCCCAGCGGATAACTCGAACGGGAATGCCGCGCCGATCTCTAAACCAGCGGTTAAGCTCTCGCACTTGTCAGCCTCCGGTTTACGGTAAAAGTCATTCCACGCGTTCTGAACTACCAACGATTCCGCAGGCTGGTAGTTGTCGGCCTGACCTGCAGCGCGTAATATTTGCTCATACCGCAACTGACCAGCCTCCACGCGGCAGCGGAATTGCACTAAAGGTCTTGTTTGAATTAAGCTGTTCATGTCGTTACTTCTCCACGCAAGTTGATTTGACGATGCCGAGCGCTCTAGCTGCAAACTAGGGCGCTCAACCTTCTGCTCTACCCATCTCATAATTCCTGTGCCTGAATCTGCATGCCCACCTCTGCTTTGCGGTTGGACATGAACATGTCTACCGAATGCTCTGTCACGCCTACGCCGTAAAGCGCGAGGAAGCCAAGAAAGCCATGAATCTGTCCGCGCATCTTTTGCTGAAATAATCCAGACAGCGTTTTAAGCTCCTTTTGGTCAATAACACCGTCTGCTACCGCTTCCTGCTTAGCGATCGCCAGCTTCCCGGCAGTGGCTTTGTTGCGCAGCTCGATGTCATACAGATCAACCTTGTCCACTTTTTCAACGGTTGAAACGTCCACCAGCGTCAGGCCTTTGCGATTAGCGAAGTACTCAGCTAGGTAGGTACTGCGCGACAGGTCTTCCATCTTCTGCAGCTCGTCCAGAGAGAAGAAGCGACTGCCGCACTTGCGGTACAGGTGGTTGTGAAACTGGTCGATGGTCATGCCCATGTCATCAGCCATACCCAAACGACCGTGTGGGTGTGCTTTGCACATCAGGCGAATTGCTGTGTTGATGGTGTCTACCATTTTGCTTTTCCTGCGGTAGTTAATTTCGGACCGTAGTCCCTGTATCTTTTTGGTACAGAGCTGCTTCAAATCGCAGCTTCCCTTTGGTGATTTTCTCAATTTGGTATGCGCGACCTTCCGGAATCACATCCGGCCACTCTGAAACAGAAGGGTGTTTGATGCCCAATACTTCAGCGGTTTTGCATACACCTCCAAAGAATTTAATGACGTCTTGCTTCCTCATGAGAGCAATTCCTTTAATGGTTTGGTGTGCGAACTAATGTAGGATATCCAACATATGAATGTCAAGATTCTTACCTGCAATTCTGGTAGGATTGCCTACATGATGAATATGGGCGAACGCATCCGTCAGAAGCGGAAAGAACTTAAACTGACTCAGCAGGCACTGGCAGAAAAAGCCGGTGTGAATCGTGTCACCGTTACGGGCTGGGAAAAGGACGACTATCAACCAAATGGGGCTAACCTTCAGGCCCTATCTGATGCGCTTAACTGTGATCCCTTATGGCTGGTATCTGGCAAAGGTGAACCATCTACCGCTCCACCAATTAAGCCTAAGCTGTTTAATGTTAAAGAGGTCCCGCTCATCTCATGGGTTCAGGCTGGTGCTTGGACAGCTACTGACCCAGGAATGACACGCGATCAGGCAATTGAATGGCTTTATACAACGGCTCTCGTTTCTGATAAGGCATTTGCGCTGCGAGTTCGTGGGGATTCAATGACAAATCCCTCTGGCGCACCTTCTATTCCTGAGGGCTCCATAGTAATTGTTGAGCCCGAGATCGATGATGTAGCAACCATCAATGGCAAGATTGTCGTAGCTCATATTGATGGTGGATCAGAAGCAACTCTGAAAAAGTTCGTTGAAGATTGGCCTAATAGATATTTGGTTCCATTAAACCCGAATTACAAAACCATTGAATGCGACACTAATTGCCGAATCGTCGGCTTAGTTAAGCAAGTTATCATGGACTTCTAAATCTCCCCTAAAGTAGGCCGGATACAACATCCGGCTTTTTTACGCCCCTCAATGTAGGAAAGCCTACAAAAATACTTGACATGCATTTGTTGGACATCCTACATTAAGTCCATCGAAGGCGACGAGTATCACCTCCCCTCGTAAGATAAATTACTTAATGGGCAAGAGGTATCAACAGTGAAGATGATCAAGCAAATGGCCGACACCAGCTTACGGGACTTGATCACCTTCCTGTACCTCTTCCCTGATGCCGAACTCATCTGTGATGCAGATACCGGTGTCATAACGTTCGAATGCTGTGAAGTGGATGTGGAATACAAGGCTGTGTTTTAAACGTTGAGTGTTTGGGCGGTTTCTCCGGGGCTTTCAACCCATTCAGGAGAGGGAAGATAGTGTTCGACCGGTTTAACCGCCACTTTTTCACAACGATGAGAGCATTTGACGGGCGCACCGAGCCGCGTCACAGAGGCGTTAAGTGCTCTCAACGTTGTGGTGAATGCGTAGGCTGATACGCCCTCTAGCGCAATGGGGCCAAAAGATGCCGGGGTTCAGTGCCGGCCATCACAACAACATCGGGCTACGTGCTCCTTCACAGGTTGGAGCAGACGGGTCGCCGGACACGTAACCGGCACACAATGGTGAGAGCTTTAACCCCCGGAATCGTTTGGTTCATCCTCAGCCGGGCCGGGAACTGTAAAGCTCTCAACCATTGTGGTGATGGCACCAAGTGCGAGTGTGGTGAACTGGCCCAAACGATTACGCGATCGGTTGAGGCTCAAAGTCTAAACCCGCTCTGGTTATTGCCAGTTCCGCCAGAGCTCCGGGAGGCACCCGGCACCGCAATACCTTTCAACGTGGAGTAACGAGGCTACAGGTTTTGCAGAACCTGTCAGCCAATTAAATGAATCCCTCAGTGATTTATTGCCAGCAATGGCAAGGGATTCCCGCAACCAAAAAAGCGTGGAGGATGTATGCAGCATTCGAAGGACCATATCACCGTGGGCATTGTCACCCTGCCCTACAGCATCATTTTAGCCGGCTGGATTATGCCTGACGGCTCAGTGATCAGTAACCCAATCGCAGCCCAGAAAGCTGCCGAGCGCCTCAACAGCGCTAGCCGTACCGTTCACTGAGGGCCACCAGCATGACTAACAAAGAACTCGTGGCAGCTGGTCACGCATTTGCTAAAGCGCAGGACGCAGATGCGCCACTTACTGAAATCGCAAAGCTGGTCTCAGACCTGGCTACACGTCTTGATGTGATTACTGTTCTTTCTGATGTGCTGACAGCCGAAAATCTGGCACTGAAAAATTACATCGATGGCGAATGCTATATCGAGAGCAAGCGAACTGGCGTCTACACCTGCGCCGGGATCAATAAACCTGAAACCCCAGCCACTGACGCAATCCTCAACGAGGTGCGGGCGGAGGGTGTGGAGATGTACGCTCAAACATTACGGCGCAAGCAGGAAGATGCATTCACTGAATCTGAGTATCGTCACACCAAACTTGGCAGAGCTGCCGTTTCTGCAGAAAAGTTCGCCGACCAACTCCGCGCCGGCAGAGCCGAAGGAGGTGTGTGATGGGTATTGCAGATATAAGTGACCAGGAGATTTTGGATGCCGTAGGGAGTTGGGGAGGCCACGGATGTATGACCTATGTGGTGAGAAACATCCTCAGTAGAAACCATGCGCACCTGCTTACATCCGCTGTACTTCGCCGCCTCAAGAAGCTGGAAATGCAAGGGCGCGTTAAGCGAGTGAAAAGCTGCTATTCAGTTCAAATCTGCTGGGCGCTAGTTGAGCCAGAAGGAGCCACCCATGACTAACCAGCAACTAAAAGCACATTGCGAAGACGTTATCGCCAATCCGCAAGACCATCCGGATTGGGTGGTGGATATGGCTAAGGCGCTGCTGCCGTGTCTGATGGCGGAGCCTGTGGCGTACATTCACCCCAAAATGCTTGATGCGATGTCTGGAGATGATGGGAGGGATTGCGGTCGAGTCTGGAAGTCATCTATTGATGAGGTTTCTAATGAGCAAAGGATACCCCTATGCACCGCGCCGCCAGCGCCAGAGCTTAAGCCAATTGAGTTGCCACAACTGATTTCCTCATGGGAGGGTGATGATGTGATAAGCGGCAGAAATAGAGGAATCAACGACTGCGCTGAAGCATTGCGTAAACAGGGTTATGAGGTGAAATCATGATGACGGAAGAGCAGTTGATCGACCGTATTTGCCTGACGTGCGTTGATGTTCGTCATGCAGCCACCGAGGAGAGTGCGCAGAAATTTATCAACGACATTCGGGGCTTGGCGGAGCAACTTGCCGCACTCACCCAACCTACAAGCCCGGCTTTGAAGTTGCCTGAAACTATCAGCGTGAGAACAGCAATTGCTGCGCTCGATAATGCCAGCGCGGTAACAACCATCGCGCAAAGCTACAAGATGGCGTGGAACTCATGCATTGCTGAAACCAAACGCCTCAATGCTCCACACACAGCACCAATAGAGCCTATATGTGCCACAGGTGGTGCAGAGTGGGTGAAAGAGGCTGAGCGCTTGGCAGAAATGCATGGAATCAGCTTTGTTGTATTCCGTCATGGTGAGCAGCCGAAATGCGCCGATCCGACAAAGGTGGTCATTTCATTCACCGACAACGGACTCGGATACGAAAAAGCAGCGACGGAGGTGGAGTGATGGCTATGCTTCGCCGTAAGGTTGACGCCGTAGCACCGCTGCAGGTTTCGATTATCGACACAGTAAAACCTCATGATGCGCTGTGCATTCGCGCAGAAAGGTTCCTTAGAAGCAATGGTTTCAGCGTAGCGTTTAGCGATAGTTTTCAGGCCGCTGTCGCTACTGGCGAAAAGCCAGACGCCATAGGCTTCCGCAACGGTGCATCATGCCTTATCGAGGTCAAATGCTCGCGATCTGACTTTTTGGCAGACCGAAAAAAACATTTTCGCGTTTCGCCTCACGTGGGTATGGGTGACTGGCGTTTTTTCATGTGCGAACCTGGAATTATCAACGCCGTCGATTTACCAGATGGCTGGGGACTTTTGCATGTTGTAGGCAGAAAGGTGGTGAAGGTTCACGGTTGGCCGCCAAACAGTTACTGGTTAAGCCACAAGCCATTTACTGCAAACAAGCAGGCGGAGTGCGATTTTCTTTACAGCGCACTACGACGAGTCAGGCAGGAGGCTGCCAATGCCTAAATCCCCCGCAGAACGCAAGAAAGACCAGCGCGCACGTCAGGCCGCTGCCGGTGAGCAGAAACTGGAGCTGGTTCTGGATAGTCAGGAATTAGCGATGCTGGCGCACAACTGCGCCGCTCGTCGCCCCGGTCGCGAACCCTATGAGATGGCCGAGTACATAGCGTTGCTGATTCGCCAGGATGATGCGCGTGTGCGTGGCCGTATTCGGGTAATTAGTAAGCGGCAGTGTGGTAGGTGTGGCGATCAACTGCCGGTGCAGGATTGCCCATGCAAAGGTGAAGCAGCGTGCTGGGCTAATCGCGGCTGGCATGAACTGAAATTAAACATCCTGCCGTGACATGTCACGGTTAAATTAACCCGTTGCAGCGGGTAGCGTGGAGAAAAGATATGGCAAATGTAGAGATGATCTTCGAAAGCGAAGCAATGGAAAAAATTGGTGTTACTTCCCGGACAACAATGAGGACTTATGTGCTTTATCATTCTTTTCCTAAGCCAGTAAGGAATCGCCCTAAGAAATACCTACTGGCTGAGGTTGAACAGTGGATTTTAAACGGTGGTGTTAATCAGCGATCAGCTTGATTTGCTCGAATATCTTATCAGCGTAAAGCTCATAAGCAACACGCTGCTCCGCTAACCAGTCGTGCTTGTTATAGACAGCAAGCACACCTCCCAGATCGTGCCCCAGCATTTTTTCGATGACGTGGGGCGCAATACCCTCCTCTGCTAAACGTGTAGCCATAGTTCGGCGAAAGTCATGGGCAGTGAAATCACCGAAGTTAACTTGATCCCGTAGCAGTCGGACATACCTCGTTGAAGAACCAATGCTTAGAGGGATGTCTTTATCAAATGCACCCCGGAACAATAAACCATTGCCGGAATCAATCGCTTCTTCCAAAAGAGGCTTGATTTGTTTGAATATCGGCCTTCTGATTATTTTGTTGGTTTTGCTGCGGTCTGATTGCAGTGTCCAGATTCCCTCTTCAAAATCGAACTCATCCTTGTGTGACTCTCTTAACTCACTGTTACGAGAGCCATAGAGAATGAGACATTTGATAAGCATCTTGCTCGAATGGGTAGCGGTAGATTTATCATTCTCAAGCCAGATTTTAGCTAACTGTCGATATGTGAGAACCGTGTCACCAGTTTTAGGATTTTTGCCAAACTCTTTTGGGTTCAGCCTAAGAAGTGATGAATCCTCAATGTACTGTCGCCTTGTGCACCATGCTATTGCACCACGCAAATGCACCAACAGCTTTCGAGCTTTTAACGGATTGGCCTGCTCTTTCTCTGTGAAAAAATCCACCCAGGCTCCCACCGGAATTTGCTCGATCGGTATATCGGCAAAGTACTTTTCCATCTCATTGAGGACTATGCGCTCATACACTTGTGCGGTGCTTTCTCTCAACGACTGCATTACATAATTGTCATACCAATACTTAATGCACTCATGTACGGTAGGCTTCTTCTTTTTTACAATCAGTTGATGCTTTGGATCGATTCCTTCTGCAATGAGGGATTTGTACTCACCGACCTTAATGCGAGCATCACGAAGAGTTACAGCTGGATAACGACCTATCCCCAGCCTGTGCTGGGTGCCGTTTATTCTGTAACGATATTGGAAGCTGACTATTCCTTTAGGGGTTATCCTTATCCCTAATCCGTCAGCATCGGTCATTTCTGCTGGTCCGCTATAGGGTTTGCCATGCAAACCGCGTAGCTTTGTGTCGCTGATAGCCATTATGTACTCACCATCAATTTTCATGACTCAATATGTACTTAAATGGCATTGTACACAGATGTCTAATGGTGTACAGAAGTGATGATAGGTGTAATTTAGTGGGAATATATAATTATTAAAATCAGCTACATATGAACTCTACTGTTATTTAATGTGCGCTACTGCCTATGAGTGAACGTTAAAGTTTGAACCGCCAGAACTATGCGCAGGACCTGCAGATTTCGGTGCGCGGTTTTGGTTCGCGTTCCACCTTTGGCCTGCGCGGCATTCGTATGTATGTCGACGGGATCCCCGCCACCATGCCCGACGGCCAGGGACAAACTTCCAACATCGATATCGGCTCCATCGATCACATCGACGTGCTGCGCGGCCCCTTCTCGGCGCTGTACGGCAACTCGTCGGGCGGCGTGATTAACGTTGAAACCGAAACCGGACAGCAACCCACCACGCTGGAAGCCAGCAGCTGGTACGGCAGTTACGGCAGCTGGCGCAACAGCGTTAAAGCCAGCGGCGCAACCGGCGACGGTACGCAAGCCGGCGACGTCAACTACACGGTTTCCGCCTCGCGCTTTACCACGCACGGCTTCCGCGATCACAGCTCGGCGCAGAAAAACCTCGGCAACGCCAAACTCGGCGTGCGCATCGATGATGTCAGCACCCTGACGCTGCTGTTCAACAGCGTGCACGTTGAAGCGCAGGACCCGGGAGGTTTGACCGCTGAGCAGTGGAAAAATAATCCACGCCAGGTCGCCAGCAACGTGAGCTTGTACGACGCGCGTAAAACCGTCGATCAGACGCAAGCGGGCCTGCACTATCAGCGCCAGATGAGTGAAAACGACGACCTGAGCGTGATGATGTACGCGGGTGAACGTGAAACCACGCAGTATCAATCCATTCCTAAAGCCACCCAGCTGCGCGCAGGTTATCCCGGCGGCGTGATTGCTTTGTCGCGTCATTATCAGGGCATTGATACCCGCTGGACGCACCGCGACGCGCTGTTCACCATTCCGGTAACCTTCACCGGCGGGCTCGACTATGAAACCATGACTGAGAAGCGCAAAGGTTATCAAAACTTTAGCGGCGACGAGTTGGGTGTACAGGGCGAGATGCGTCGTAATGAACGCAACCTGATGTGGAACCTCGATCCCTATCTGCAAACCGCGTGGCAGCTAACCGATAAACTGTCACTGGATGCTGGCGTGCGTTTCAGCACGGTGAATTTCGACTCCAATGACTATTACGTCACCGACAGCGATCCCGATGACAGCGGCAATCGTCGCTATCACCGCTGGTTACCTGCCGCTGCGCTGAATTACGCCATTGATAACAGCTGGAACGCCTACGTTTCTGCTGGTCGCGGCTTCGAAACGCCGACGCTGAATGAGTTGTCCTATCGCGCCGCCGATCAGGCCGGGCTGAATCTCAACCTGCAACCTGCCACCAGCGAAACGGTTGAACTGGGCAGTAAAAAACGCATCGGCAACGGACTGTTAACGGCAGCGATGTTCCAGACTGACACCAAAAACGAGATCGTTTCTGACAGCAGCTTTGAAGGCCGCACCAGCTACAAAAACGCCGGTGAAACCCGCCGTCGTGGATTGGAGCTGGGCCTCGACCAGCAATTCGGCGAGA
>Ga0308162_1000456_pt1 | contig 42582 bp, 51 predicted proteins | sample PhySR2_FD_201370 | JGI IMG/M metagenome (GOLD analysis project Ga0308162, IMG submission 201370) | Phyllosphere microbial communities from UC Gill Tract Community Farm, Albany, California, United States - DLSLS.R2 | ecosystem: Host-associated > Plants > Phyllosphere > Unclassified | place: USA... | reverse complement strand
CGCTCCGGCAAGGCGTACACCACCTCGACCTGGATGTCAGACACTGTAGACCTCTTTCGCCCGCTGGGTGAATGCCTGCACCATGCTGCCCGCCAGCTCTTTGAACACCTTGCCGAACGCCAGCTCAATCAGTTTGTTGGTGAACTCGAAGTCCAGGTGCAGCTCCACCTTGCAGGCCTCTTCGCTCAGCGGCGTGAACTGCCAGCCGCCCATCAGCTTGCGGAACGGACCATCGACCAGTTGCATATTGATGCTCTGGTTATCCAGCAGCGTATTGCGGGTGGTGAAGGTCTTGCTGATACCGGCCTTGGCAACATCCACCGCGGCGGTCATCTCGTTTGAGGTAGCGTTAAGCACCCGGCTGCCGGTGCAGCCTGGCAGAAAATCGGGATAAGAATGAACATCGTTAACCAACTGATACATCTGCTCGGCGCTGAACGGCACTAATGCAGACCGACTGATCTGGGGCATATCATTTCCTGTAAGACATAAAACGTACAGATAATACCATTTATCTGGCGGCAAACAAAAAATCTGCTAAGGGATGAGGGCACCAAAAATGCGAAAAATTGCGCAGGTGCTGAACGGGAAAGGATTTCTTTCGCTGAAGCATCCAGTATAATGAACGCACTATGACAAAGAAAAAAGCACACAAACCCGGTTCCGCCACCATTGCCCAAAACAAGCGCGCGCGTTTCGAATACTTCATTGAAGAAGAGTTCGAGGCGGGCCTGTCGCTGCAAGGGTGGGAAGTTAAATCGCTGCGTGCAGGCAAAGCCAACCTCAGCGACAGCTACGTGACGTTCCGTGACGGTGAAGCCTACCTGTTTGGCGCCACCATCACCCCGCTCAACGTGGCTTCGTCGCATGTGGTGTGCGATCCGACGCGTACCCGTAAACTGCTGCTGAACCGACGCGAGCTGGACACCCTGCTCGGCCGCGTCAACCGCGACGGTTACACCGTGGTGGCCTTGTCCCTGTATTGGAAAAATGCCTGGAGCAAGATCAAGATCGGCGTAGCCAAAGGCAAGAAAGAGCACGACAAACGCGATGACATCAAAGATCGCGAATGGCAGACGGCGAAAGCCCGTATCATGAAGCACGCCAATCGTTAAGCCGCTGGCTTATCGAGGTAAACTTCTGGTATACTGCACAAAGTTACTTGGGGCTGATTCTGGATTCGACGGGATTTGCGAAGCCCTAGGAGCATGCCGAGGGGCGGTTGGCCTCGTAAAAAGCCGCAAAAAAATAGTCGCAAACGACGAAAACTACGCTTTAGCAGCTTAATACCCTGCTTAGAGCCCTCTCTCCCTAGCCTCCGCTCTTAGGACGGGGATCAAGAGAGGTCAAACCCAAAAGAGATCGCGTGGATGTCCTGCCTGGGGCTGAAGCGTTAAACTCAATCAGGCTAGTCTGTCAGTAGCGTGTCCATCCGCAGCTGGCCGGCGAATGTAAAGATTGGACTAAGCATGTAGTGCCGACGGTGTAGTAATTTCGGACGGGGGTTCAAATCCCCCCAGCTCCACCAAATAAAACAAGGGGTTACGTGAAAGCGTAGCCCCTTTTTCTTACAAGTGGCGGCAAAATGGCGACAGCCAAATGCAGGTGGGTATGGAAGATATTAAAGCAGCCAGCACACGATTAATCCTATCCTCTGCTGGCCTCATTCTCTTTTTAGGGGGCTGGGCATCTTTCGTTGACTCGATCCCGATCGGGAGTCTGGGATTAAGAATTACTTCTCTTCGTATAGCTCCCATCATACTGATCGCCTTTTGGGCTTTCAGTTGGCAGCGTTTTTTCGTGCTCTCCCGTACCGCTAACAAACCCGCAATTGATGATTTGTTACTCAAAAGCGTCAATGCATCTACACTTGCCCGCTCAATATTTCCCCCTAAACTCTTTGGTTTGCCTGGTGCTGTCGGGGTGCATAAGTGGGGGTGGAATCATTCAGAAATTCCACAGGCAGCTCCTGACAACCATATATTTTATAAACGCATGTTTTTTAGTCGTTTGTTCATGTTTCACTATTTTGGCAATGACACAAACGACAGTGCACTATGCGTACACTTTGGCCCGGTTGCTTCAAATATTAATAATGGGTCAGTAACACCACTTAAACGTGGTTACTGGAAATGCATTTGGTTTGAAATCAAAACATTAGCACCTAGATTTTTTGATACCCCTATCATCGGGTTTCACTATTTCCCCCATCTTTTCGCCTACGTCGCCTTTGTTTGCCTGCTCGTCTGGTGTTTTGGTTTGGTTACATAAATTTCAGTTCCATCGACACTGATTCATCCCCCAAAACCCTTGCCACACCTGGCTCGCCGCGTGCTGGCGACTTTTCCGCGCGATCCACTCCAAACGATCCGCGATCCACGTAATTTATATTTATTCCATATTTTTCAATGCATTGTGATTTACACCCATAACACTGCGTGATCCGAAAACTGAAAAACACTGAAATTCTTTTCAATCTTTTCAGTTTGGGATTGCTCGCAAAGCCCCAGGCGTGGCGCGGCTCGGCGGGGTGTTTTGTAGAAAATCAGAACTGAAAAAATTTCCTGATCCAAATTGCGCAGGCGGGTGCGGTGTAGTGCCGTTTTCGTGGGCAAGGTGTTTATTTCGTGGGATTTCTGCCGCGCTGGCGGCACGCTGCTGCGGTGATCGAATTTATTCACTGTGATATGTAGCCGGGCTAGAAAGCGGCTCAAAATGGCTTACAGGCAGCCAGATTGCTGGCATGAAAATATCCGAATGGGGCAGGCTGGTGTTTACTGGTCAAGGGTTACCACGCACTGTAACATCTCGACGTCAGCTTTGAACGAAGAGCAGACATAGCACCGTCCGATACTAATCACAGCAGAAAATAAAATATTTATTTCATTCCTTACTGAAAAGCTATGAAGTAAATAAATCGGATTTGGGCGCGTACGGCACTGGACAGTTTTGCATTTCCGGGCGGTTTTGTCCTGTCTCATTCCTTCGATCGGACAGAGGAATGCCGCAGCGGGTAGGATCACTGGGGGTACTGGATAGAATGACTGTTGACTCCAGTATGAAGAAAAGAAGGTTAAGTATGGTAGAGTTTCTATATGCTAAACCTTGTTACCCGACTATGCAGCCTGGAAGACACCATGACAAACCAACAACTGGAAGAAAGATTTAAGGCGCTTGAGAAAGATTATGAGGCGCTCATTTCCACAAAGTATACTGAGCGGAGCGTTCTCACTCACAGTATGGAAACTTATGTTGATTCCGGTAAATATCAAAACTGGATCTCCAGAGTGAAAAAGTTAATAGAGGACAGCTACGGAAAAGAGTCTGATTATTACAATGACTTTAATACTGCAAGCAGCAGTTGGTTTAGTAATTACAATACCCTGACAAGAAGTTATAAGCCGTTGTTTGATGCGGCAAGAGATGATCTTGCGCACTCTGCGGTCAGTACGAATACGCTTCAAGAAAGTTCAGCGCTGAGCCTCGTACTTAATATTCTTAACAGGTTTCCAGCCTTTGTTCGCCAGTTGAAGAGACGGTACAACGGTCGTGCGCCGCTTGAAGTTAATGATGAGTATGACGTACAGGATATGGTTTATGCGCTGCTGACGCTTCACTTTAATGATATAAGGGCGGAAGAGTATACCCCCAGCTTTGCGGGCGCAGCCTCAAGACAGGACTTTCTTTTGAAAAACGAGAAAATTGTGATCGAGGTGAAGAAAACCCGTGAGTCGCTGGGAGCCGGTAAAGTTGGCGGGGAGTTGCTTATTGATATGGCGCGCTACCGCGCTCATCAGGACTGCGATACGCTGATTTTGTTTGTATATGACCCGGATTGCTACATAAATAATCCTTTGGGTGTGAAAACCGATCTGGAATCTAAAGATGCGGAAGGAAAAGTGAAGGTGGTTATTGCGCAGTTCTGACACTCTTACGTGTCACCTTACAGGATTAGTATAGGTCTGCTTTCAGCACGTGCCGGACGTTCACGTAAGCGTACTAACACCTTCATGTCAGATCAAAACATTAAAAATGCCCGCGCGGGGCGGGCTAGTGTTTCCTGGTGTTGGCTTTCTTGTTTGTTCAATTTCTACACGGTTACGCGCTCAAAAGATAATTGGTTGTGTAGATCAATTACTCATTATTGATCGGTGAGGGCGATCAATATTTAGCCCTACCCAATCACGGGTGCGTATTTGGCTTTCAGCTGGCTGGACTTCGTGCCGGCGGCGCTGATTTCCTGCGCGTTCTGCGGTGTGCCGGTGTTGCTGTGGGTGTGGGCGGCAGTCTGCTGCGCCAGCTCCTGTACCACCTCCAGCGTTTCCAGCATCAAGGCCATCACGTTGATTTGCTGGCTCCCCACCCACACCACCGGGGCGATCACGTCCTGGCGCGCTGCCGCTATGCTGCTGCGGATTTTGCCGATCTTCTCCATCAGGCTGCCGGCCACCGCCGTGTTGGCATCGCCGCCCACGCTGGCCACTGCGTTGGCCTGCGTCGCTACGCTGTAATCGCCCTCTGCGATGTGCTGCACCGCACCGGCCAACAAGGTGGATGTGCCCAGCACCGTGGTTTTATCGTTAGCCTGCACGGTTGTGCCCCTGGCCACCACGGTGCGCGTTTCCTCATCGGCCTGGATTTCCCTGGTCATGGAGTTTTCACGGATCGCCTGGTCGGTTTTCCGCTCCCAATCCCCTGCCTGCGTCACCCGCTGGGAAACCTCCTCCCGCTGCTGCTGTAGCTGCTCGCCGGGCTTCACATCCGGCAGCGTGTTGCCCTGGGCCAGCGTCTGCCGGATAAACGGCTTATCAGGCCGCCCATCAGTAAAAGCCACCTCAACCAGCGTTCCCACCGGCGGAAACTGGAACATGCCCGAATCCTGGCCCGCCATCGGCACCGGCAGCGGCACCGCCGGGTAAATCGGCGTGTTTTTTGCCGGCTGGCCGTCTGCGTCCAACAGCTGTAAATCCACGGCATAGCGTGGCCGGAATGGATCGGCCAGGTCGCCACTGGTCACCGCCTCCGCGTGAGCCTCTACCCTGGCGAATTTTGGCAGATGTAGCCCCGCCGACAACTCCGGGTAAGCCGCATCAATCTGGCGCTGCGCCGGCGTCATGGCCACGGCCTTGCCCGTCAGCGGGTTTACCGCCAGCCAGGTGATCGTGGTGTCGTCGTTTTCCAGGCGAACACTCGACAGCCGGCGGCCATTGACGACCACACCAGGGCGCAGCGCCTGCACCATTGGCAATGTCATGCTGTTGCCGCCGGCGCGCGCCTGGCTAAACTCGGCGGGAATATCCACCGGCTTGCCAGCAAACATGGAATGCGCCCAGCTTCCCAGGAACACGCCACCATCCGGCAGCGGTTGCCAAACGTAATCAGGCACGCCAAAAGCTGCCCCCAGGTTGGCCAACAGCTGATAACCCGTCCCGCTATGGGTGAAATGGGGGATCGGCTTGTCCAGGTAATCCGCCTGCGCCGGCAGTGCGATCGTTATTCCGCTGTTTTCCTCCAGCCAGCTGGCCACCTGGCGCAGCGTCGGGTGCTGGAACGAACACGGCCACAACCTTTCGAACACGCCCGCCAGCTCTCGCACAAACAACCGCTGGAAACCGTTCTCTGCCGGCTGCGCGCGCTCCACATACCCGGTGAACCAGCGCAAAATGCTATCCGTATAGCCGGCATCCAGGCGCACCAGCTTGCCGGTGTAGTCCGTTTCGGTCTGCGCGGTGATAAACCCGCGCCCGCAGCCGTTCAACTCCAGCACCAGGTTAAGATCAACCAGCGGCACCGCATCCCCGGACAACATCAGACGCTTAATCGGTTTCATTCGCCCCCCACCACGCCGGCCAACGCATCATCCGCCGGCTTCAAAACGCGGCGTTCAAACCAACTCAATTTCTGTTCGTCCTCTGCCGCTGCGCCCTTCCCGTTTACCTGCCCATTCGCGCCTGGCGTCTGTTTTTTGGCGGCGGTTTTGCTGCCCTCCCGCGCGTCTTTCTTTTCCGGCACGCTCAAATGCTCGCGCATCGTGAATGTCACCAGCCAGGCTTGCTTGCCGTCCTGTTTCGGCGCGTCAATCGAACCGGTGAACGTCGCCAGCCTAAAGTTAATGGCCTGGGCGGTATGGTTGGCCACACGGTAGCGTTTCAACTTGCCGCCCTCCGTGGCCTCCGCCAGGGCAAACAGGCGTGTTAACACCTTGGCTTCGCTAAACGGGATCATGCCGGAAATGCGCAGTTCCTTGGGCTTTATGCCCTGCTCGGCGTTCGCCGTGCTCGAGGTCTGCCCGGATTGGTTTTTATCCTGAAACTGCATCATCGGCGTCACCATGATCCCTTTAAGCGGGATTGCTTCACCATTAAGCGCCAGCGTGACTATCGTCATGGATCATCGCCTCCAACCGCCCTAAATCCTTGCCTACGAACAACACCGCCAGGGTAAAAACTGCATCCTGGTGGGGAACATCCTTTTTCATCGCCGCGCCTACGCTGGCGGCGGCCCCCTTCGCCGTGAACACCCACGCCGGCGCGCTTTTTCCCTGTAACGCCGTCATGGCATCGCTCACCATCGCCAGGGCGGATTGGCGAGCCTCGGCAAAGCCGGCCAAAGCCGACTGCAAGCCGCCAATACTCGCCCCAAGCGCCGCGCCCGCCTTGGCTTCTGCGATACGCTGCGCATTCAGCGCCAGACGCTGCGCACTGGTCGAAAGCACCGCCGCCGCCGGCAAGCCGCCGCCCATCTTCCCAGGCAGTTGCATCCGGGTAACGGCCTGCGTGGCCGCCGTCTGCGCCATGCGCTGCACCTGGTTTAACGCCGGCAGCGGCAGCACCCCCGACAACGACGCCACCAACGGCATAAACTCGGCGTGTGAGTTGGCGCAGATCATAAACACGGTGGCGGTGATTTCGGCCCCCTGACCGGCCAACTTGCCCGCCAGGTAATCCACGGCGTTGGCTGGGCTGAGGTAGCTACCAGATGCCTCTTGCCGCCCTACGCCATAAACCCACGGATGCGCCGGCACCATCGAGCACGTCAGCGCCTGCATATCGCCAGGCATCCGCAAAACAGCCTTACGCCACACTCGGCACCTCCGGCCAGGTGATTTTGTCCGCGTGTTCCACATCGATGCGATTGAGCAAAACCCGATATTTCTTCCAGGCCAGCAACGCCGCTTTCTCTGCTTCTGACGCAATCCCCAAATCATCCGCATCCTGTAAGGGGGCGATCGCCTTGCCTGCCTTTTCCAGTAGCAGCCCTTTTTTCCAGTTGGCTGCAGCGGTCTGCGTTTCCTTCGCTGGAGCGGGAATATCAACCCAGCACGGCAAGCCGCGCTTATTTGCGCCGCGCTCTTTTCCTTCCGGGCCTTGCATACAATATTTTTCCCACACCTGATCGCTAACGGGCTTTACATCCTCCGGCCAATTACCGTTTGCCTCATAGCTTTCTTTATCTTCGTAAACATAGAAAGCCTTGGTCGTTGCGCTAAATCCATAGCTCATCTTTACACCCCCACCGATTGCCAAAACACGACCTGTTCTTGACCATCCATCATTGCATTAAACCCGTTGTTATCCAGATCCCGCGCCTGGATATTGACCCGGCTATCGCCGAACCAATTCCCGTTGGAACTGGCCAACGTCAGTTGCACACCGAAGCACTCCCGCGCATAAGCGCGTGGGAAACCGACACGGTTTACATAGTCCACTCGGTTAACCACCCCGCCTTGAATAATGAACCCCGTCACCTCGTCCTTGTACCACCAGGCATTGCGGCCGCCGGCAACAGCTGAACGGCTGTTTACATAGTCAATAGTTGCCCTGGCCCCAACATCACGGTTGTACGTCCCCCAATCAACGCGACCGTTAATCTGGTTGTTTAGCCAGTTGCTGAGATAACCGCCCCAGATAGAGCCGTTAATATTGCCGTCGTTCTGATACACCGCGCCGCCGGCAACCAGGTTACCGGGGGCAACAAACTGCTTAGTGTTCGGATCAAACCGCCAGATAGCCTCTGCGTTGTTATCCCCCCGCACATGAATGCAGGGCTTAGCAAAGCTGCCCGCCCCATCCATCAGATAGCCAAAACTTACAGCCGTTGGGTAACCCTGCCCCTTTCGGGTGCTTTTGCCTTTGACCAACGGGACATAGCGGCCCCCTTCGGCAACATCCCAATTGTAATTTTCCTGATAGAAAGGGGCTTTGGTGTCGAGTTGCTCGGAATACGTGCCGCTCCCTTCTGGAGGTGCGCCCGTTGGCGTTGACAGATATTTCGCCGTAATTTCGGCACTGCTCGTCAACACCCCCGAAAGCTGGCCGCCTTTCCTGGGTAGATAGCTTTCCCAGCCGGTGAATCCGCCGTTCACATCCGTTGCAACATAGAACTTGTTCGCGGTGCCGTGGGCGATAAACAGATAGTGAATAAATTTTCCGTTACCGGAGGCCGTGCTTAAATTGGTGCCGTTGGTGGCCACATACAGCGTTCCCCACGCAACAGGCGTCCAAGAGCTATTTTCCACGCTCCATACGCCTGGAGACGTCGGTTTTTCTGCCCCGGTAAGCACACGGGCAACCCCCATCCGCGCAGCAAAGTTATTGCTGTGGTCGGCGGCCTTCACATCGCTAATGGTCGGTTTGTAGTCCGTGGTGTACACCCGCGCCCACTCAGTAGAGCCAGGGCTATCTTTCCGCATGGATCGCAGGTAGAAAGAGCGGTCACCCGACCCCACCAAAAACTGCGCGTTGCGAAACTCGTTTGCCTTGCCGGTGAACAAAATCCCCATGCCACCCGGCACCGGATACCCCTTATTGGTGGCCTCGGCCAACGATTCAACGGTAAATCCGTTGGGGCGGTTCACATCGCTATCCGCGTTTGCTGTAGACCCATCAGGAAACACAATGCGCGGCACCGTCAGCGGCCCGGTCATGGTGTCGCCGGCCTGTTTCACAAAACGCCCGTCTGCCTCGGTCTTGTTCCAGGCGTTCACATCCGACGCCAACAAGTTAACGTCACCGGTCAGCGGCTTGCCGTTCACGCGGATAGAACGCAGGGCATATTTCTGCGCCGCCTGGGCATCGGTCAGCGCGCCCACATCCGCCGCCGTGGGCTTGTTCGCCGGCGAGTAAACGCGGGCGTCGCCATCCCACACGGATGCGCCAGTGATCCGCCCCTTGGCCGAAAATGACCCGGTGCGCACGTTCAAGAACGCCGTTCGCCCCTGTATCCCTTCCGCTTTACAGGTGTTAAAAAAGCCCAGGCCATACCAGCTTTGCAGATCCACATTGCAGGTTTCATGGCTGGCCCCGTCCCCGTTCCCAGGGAAAAGGCCGCCTGGTTTGGCTTTCCAGCTATTCGCCACCATCACGCCGCCGGATGCCTGGATTTCCTTCTTGAACTCGCCGCCCTGCGTGGCCGATACCGCGTCCACATCCTGCGCTTTGGGCTTAAATTTCGTGGTGTAAACCTGATACCAATCAACCCCGTTAGCCGGGATGTTTGAACTACCAAAAAAAGCGTTACCGTTATTTTGCACAGCCAGGTAACCCCCTGACGGGCCACCGTCGCACGGCAGACTCAAGACGCCATAAACCTGATTACCGGGGGCGTTTTTCGAGGCGTTGTTTAGCCGGTAGATTTCGCCCTGGTTACAGTAAGCATCATCACGATGCCGGGCGCCCATACCCAGACCAAACGCCCCGACCTCCATCACATTGCCACCTTCCACGCCCACGTTACGCGTGGCAGCGGTGCCCAGGCCCAAACTCCCCCGGCTTTTCGCCTTATCCTTGAGGGAGGCCAAGTTATCATCCTTGCGCAAGTAGGCATCATTGCCGGCCTGGTCTGACAGGGAACCTTGCGGGCGCAGGTCGGTAATGTTGCCGGCGGCGTCGATACTGGCCACCGCAAACACATAGTGCTTAAAGCCGGCGTTATCCGTGTAATCCGCTGCGGTCGCCGCAACGGTGAATTTCACCGCCGCCGCCCACTGGCTTACCACGTTGCCCTGTAAACTCACATCGGCCCACACCTTGATAGGCTTGGCCGTCACGGTAATATTTTGGTTTGCCGCCAGCACCGCGCGCAGCCCGCCCACATAGCCGGTGCCCGCCGTCACGAAATACTGCGCGCCGGCCTTGGCCACCAGGAACCCATTGCCAAAGAACGCGCCGGCACCGTAGTGATCGCGGTTAATCAGGCGCTGCATCTCATCGATACCGCCCAGGCGCGCGGTAAAGTCGATCTGCCAGGTTTCCGCTGGCGTGGTGATCGCCGTCTCGCTGGCCGCGCCGTCATACTCCATCACAAAGGAGCGGGTGATCGCGTTGCCCTGCTGGCCGGCATGGTTGGCCACCTTGCGTTGCGTTGGCGCATGAACAATCATCGCTACCGTGTTGCTGGCCTTGTTCACCAGGCCGATCCAGTTGAAGTCAAAATCGCCCACCTCGGTGCCCAGGGTGACCGAATACACCACGGCGTTGTTGTTCACGACGCCGGTTTTGTTCACTGCCTGGCGGTGCACAATCTGGCCCGCCGGCGGCATTCCTTCTTTGCGGTCAATCGGCTTGCCGGCATCGAGGCCCGGCACGTTGGCGAAAACGAACTCATCCAGCACCACGCGGGAGCCGTTCACGGCTTCTTTTGCTTTCCATTGCTCAAAGGCAAAGGTGATCGCGGTTTGTGACATGTTGATTATCCTTTCAGTGTTGCGCTCGCCACGGTGGCGGAATGTTGGTTATTGGTACTGACCGCCGCGCTGGCGGCGCTGTAAGTCACGTATTCACATCCCACCCAGCCAGCGCGTAGTTGCAGGACAGAATTGTTAATCACTTCAAATCGATAGCGGCGACAGGTGCGGCCATACTGCCGGATAACCTGCATCAGCAGATCGGGATTACTGGCCACCTGGCCATCGGTCACGCGGACGCTGATCACGTCCCAATCTATGCCCGGCTGGCGCTCCAGGATTTCCACATAGCCCACGCCCAGGCGCTCAAAAATGGCGATAAAGCCGGCCACCGATCCCGCATCGCGGGCGTTGATAAAGGCGTACTGCACGCGCTTGCGGAACAGCTCCAGCGGCTCCCCGTTGAAGCGGGTAATATCGCGCTGGTACGCCAGCACCTGGAGCAACGGCACCGCGCAGGTGGCCGCATCCAGCTGTTTCAGCGGCCAGGTCAGCCAGCCATGCACCCACAACCAGAAATTGCGGCAGGCGCGCAGCAGCTTGGCCGGCTCCCCGCGATTCATCCAGGACGGCAACAGCATCCCCGCCAGGCGTTCTTTAAAATCAGGCATCGGCAACCTCCAGTTTCAAGGTTTTCAAACGCGGCACGTTCAGCTCGCTAACAATATCGCCCAGGGAAAACGCGATAGATTCCAGCTCGGGGAAAGCGCGGTGTAACTCCCTGGCCAGGTTCGAAAACGAGAAGCGCGCATAAGGCCAGGTTTTCTTTACGTCGTACTCGGCGTTTTGCCGGAACGCGCAGCGGATCAGGGTTTCGCTGTTTCGCGTCAGCGCGGCCAGCGCATCCGCCGTAAAGTTGGCTTTGTTCTCCACAAACAGCGTCACGGCCAGGTTGTGTTGGGTTTCCGGCATGGCGAAACACTGCATATCATCGCCGTGGCCGTGGTTCCCCTTGTTGGTGATGTAGTCATTAACCGCGTTAATGAACGGCTGCGAGGCCACGCCAGAATCCAGCAGCAGATAGGCATTTGCTGTTCCTGGCCCGCGCGGGGCGTCGTGCTGGAAAAAAATTCGGTCGATACTCAGCCCGGCGACGCTGGCGATCATGCTGCGGTAAACCGCATCCGTGTGATAGTTTCCCGCCAGGTTGTATTGGTTGCGCGCCCTGTCCCGTAAATCGTCGTCGGATTCCTGGTCAGCGCCGGGGGCCAGTAACCAGCCCTCCTCGTTTTCCACCCGCACAATGCCCGGCACCGCCTGGGGTAAAATCCGGTAGTAACCGGGGGCCAGGTTATGCGCGCCGCCTGGCTCGGTCGCTTTCACCGGCACCAGCCCGCCGGCGGTGCCGGCGGCCAACGTGGTTTCCTTCACCACCGCCACGCTGTAAACATGGCCGTTAAGCCGCTCGGTTTGCACCACCGTGCCGGCGGGGATCGTGACCATGACACTGGCGTTTTCCTTGTCGAACCGAAAAACGCCCTCGGCGGCCGTCGCCGGCTTGCGCTTCACGTTGACGCCCCAGGCGAACATTTCCAACCAGGTGCCGCCGGCGGTGGCCAAATACATGTTGGCCATGACGACCGACACCAGAACATCCTTTAACCACATCACCGGGGCGGTAATAATCGCCTGGATAAGTCGCCAAAACGGCGACATTTTGGACGTATTGGTAATTAACCCTTCGGCGGTCACCAGCTCGTTAAATTTGGAATTAACTTGCTCCGTGGTAATGGGCATTCCGCTTTCTGTTAAGGCTTTCTCGTAATCAACCTGCGGTTTCATTGTCATAATTAACGCTGGCCTCCACTTTGCCGAAATCATAAGTTTCTGCGGTCACCCACAACCGCTTTAACGTTTCCTCGCTAATCACGACCGTGCCCGGAATAATTCGCGTATCGTCTTCCAGCAACAACACCATTTGCATAATGACGTCAGCGCGAAGCGTTGGACTTCTTTCCGCCACTAATTGCGTGACCAATCCACTTTCTAAAATGGCATGGACACAATCTTGCCCAATGCTTACCCGGTTATGACATAACACCGGCTCCCGGCCTGTATTTAGCGAGAAATCGCCATTTTCAATTAGCAGGTCAATATAAAGGGGTTCACTCATTAACTTAATTCCTGCCATTCCATTAGCTGCTCGGGCGTCATACCCTGCTTAACGTTAATATGGACGTTCTCAATATTTTTGCGGTTGTCGGTAATGGTTCGGGAATTATTGTTAATTTCCTTATTAATCCCACCGGGGCCAATTCCTTTTAACCGGCCGCCGCTTAGCAACTTATCCGGCGCGGGCGGTGGCGGCGCGCTTTTCTCGGTCTGCACCTGGGCCAGCACCTGCACCTGCTGCGCCGGGGGCTGCGGCACCTTCACCACCGGCACCTGTGGTGCGGGCGTCGCCGCCGTTCCCTGCATCGCCCTGGGCACCACGATAGGATCGCTCACATCCTCAATCAGCGTTTTGCGTGCCCCCGCCGCCGGCATCAGCGCCGGCGCAGGTTGTGGTACAGCCACCGGGGCCACTGCCGCAGCCTGGGTCGCTGCCGGCAATGCGCTGCTACCCTCCAACATGGCCAGGCCCGTGGGCAACGCGCCCGCATCAATCGCCGGCACCGTCACCGGCGGCATGTTTACCATTCCCTGGGGTTCAGTCACCGTCGGCACTACATCCACATGCATGGGGTCAATACTGACGCCCGGCAACATGTTGATTTTGTCGATGATCCAGTTGTAGGTGTCGGCAAACGCAGACCGGAACACGCCCCACAGCTTGGTAAATACGCCCGATACCACACGGCCAATCGTCATAAATGACGCAATCGGCGACGACGGATCAAACGCGGCCACCACGTCCAGCCAACCTTGCTTAACGATGCCGAACGCATCGAACAAGTGGCCGACCGTCTTGATCACCAGCTCAATCGGCGACAGCAACAAGCCGATCGCGCCGGCAACGATCTGGCCACACAGCTGGCCGGCAGTGGTGACGGCTTGCAGCTCCGCCGCCGTGCTCTGGACAGGGGTTAGCAGGTTAACGAACCAGCCAAACAGCGTCTTAATCGCATCCCATACCCCAGCCGCCGCCCGCTTCACCAGGTCAAACGCGCCGGCAAAGGGGGACAGCGCGCCGGCGGCCTCTTTAAAGCCGGCAATAAACCCGGACACAAACGCCTTAATCGGCTTCCAGAACATCCACACCGCCGCCGCCACGGCACCGATAGCGGCCACCAACAGCGCGATCGGCCAGCTCATCAGCAGGAACGACACCGCACCGGTGCGGGCGGCAATCGACGCCGCCAGCAGGCCCGCGCGCAGCATCACCAGGCCACGGTTAAACACCGCCGTAGCCGCGCCGCCGGCCAGCATGGCCAGGCGATTGAGGCCCAGCAATTTGGCCACCGGCCCCAGCAGGTTGCGTAACCCCAGCATCAGGAACATATGGACGCCGATCGCCAGGTTGGCTATCGCCCCCGCCGCCGCCAGGCTCAGGAACGCCAGCACCGCCAGGCCAATGGCCCGCGCCAGGTTGGGGAACAGCTTCAACCAGCGCACCAGGGTTTGCCCCGCGTCCGCCATTTTGTTAATCAGCGGATAGAGCACCGGCAACAGCGTTAACCCCATCGCCGCCCGGATGGAATACCAGATCGCGGTAAGCCGTTCCCACGGATTGGCCATGCGCTCCGCCATTTCCGTGGCGCGCTTCATCCCGTCATTGCTGCCCAGCTCGGTAATGTGCCGTTTCAGCAGATCCACATTGCCGTAAAGCTGCTTAATCAGTACCGACGAATCGCCAAACGCATCATCCAGCGCGGCTTGCGCCTTGAGGTTCCCCTCTATGCTCTTGCCGTAGCGCGTCTGTAATTTCTCCAGCATTTCCGGCAAGCTGACCATGCCGCCCGCCGCGTTAACAAAGCTCATTCCCAGCTTTTTGGCCCCGTCCTGGGCCGTCTGGTAAAACGACTCGTAAACGCTGCTGGCTTCCGATCCTAACGTGCGCTCAAGTTGCCCCATCACGGCTAACTGCTCATCGATGCCGACGCCGTAGTTTGCCCCCACGCCCCTGGCTCCCTCCATCAGGTCAGAGATCGCCCCCATGTTTGTGCCAAAGGCTTTGACCATGTAGGCCGTTTTGCCGGCAAGTTGCTCGGCGAAATTCACGCGGCCCATCTTCTCGGCGTAGCTGCTGAATTTGTTGTACATGCTGCCCATGTACTCCGCCGCCTCTGCGCCGCTGGCTTTCGTGGCCGCTGCCAGGGTATTGGTCGCCACGGCAAACGCCGGCAACTCCTGGTTGGTCAGCAATCCCACCTGGCTGCGGATCGCTTCGGTAGACGTGATAAAGTCCACCGACGACTTGCCATATTTGGCGGCAAAGGCCAGCGCATCGCCCGCCACCTTTTGCAAGGTGCTGTCATCAATCCCTTTCGTGGCCGCCGCGTTCAGCGCGTCAGTGATCTCGATAGCTGGGCCTAACGCCCCCTTAATCGACAACCCAACGCCGACCAACCCGGCCCCACCTACGGCAATCTTGCCAAAGGCCGCTTGCGATTTTTCCGCGAAACCGGTAACCGATGCCTGGGCCTGTTTCAGGGGCCGCGTCAGTTTGTCGATCAGGCTCAGGGTAAAATCTAGCTGTTTCATTATTCGCCTTTAAATGCCAAAGAAATGCCGTTTGCGGTGGCCACGCGCATATTTTCCCAATGCCGGTTATCCAGCCAAATGGCGCGGGCTAGGTTCTCAGAGCTATCATTTTCAGCCGGCAAGTAATAACGCCGCAGCGTTAGCGCTTGTTCAATGAAATTGTTATCAATAGCCCGCAGCCGGTTGGTTAGTTTTTTACTTCAATTTCCAGTTTCGGCGCATATTTCGCGTTTACCGCTTCCGCGATTTGCAATGGTGCGCCCGGCAGTTTAAGCAGATCATCCAGGTCGGTTTTACTTTCCTCCGCAACGATACGGCGCAAATAGGTCACATGCGGGGCGACTTTATTATCCATCGCCATATCGTTAATCAGGCTGTTATAGGCCGTGGTGTTTGGCTCAAAAGCCACGTCTTTGCCCTGGATAGTCAAAGTGATTTTATTTTCTGCTTTGCTCATTGCTGTAATTCCTTACGTTGATTTATTTCGTCTACTAATTGGTTATGCCGCGCGGCGCACAGCGGATAAATATCTAAATAGGTTAATAACGGCTCGCTAACATCTTTACCGGTTACCCCGTTTATCCTGGGTAATTGCTCCGGGCATTTAACGAGCAAACTTTCCTGAAATGGCACGTTCGGCTTTATCTGCGGCGTCGTTGTACATCCTGACAAACTCATCAGACACACAAACGCGGGTAAATACCGGCTTAACCACTTCGGTGCGGATCTCTTTCGGTTGAGCATCGCGCAACGCCTCCAGCTTGCTTTCCAACTGCCGGGCCGAACGGCTGGCCACGTTCTCCGATGCCTGGCGGGATTCCTCCCCGGCCCGCTGCGCGGCCCGTTCTACGGCCAACGCTAGGCTATCCCGATGCCAGCCATTGGACTGCCAGCCGCCGGCAAAGCTGGCCACCAGGGCCAGCAGGCCCAACCATGCCCCCTTGGCCATCAGCGCCGCCCGTCGTGCGCCAGGCTAAAATGGTTGCCGTCCGGACGGTCTTTGAAGCGGCCACCCCAGGCACCGCCCAGGCTTTCCCAATACTCGCCGAGCGGTGTATATGCCTCGGTTTGGGTCTGGTACACGCCGTTAATAAACAGGTTGAAATCCACCGCCAGGCGCTGCGTGTGCAGGCTATTGGCGATGCCTGCGCCGGTCTTGGCATTGCGCGCGGCCTGCTCAGGCGTGCGGTAGGCTTCGCCGAACGTCAGCCGGTAGCCATGATCGCCGGCCCAGGTGATCAGCTGGCCGATCAAGGCGGTAAACAGCTGCTGCTTTTCACTTAACGTCATCTTTCATCTTCCCCGCTAACAGATTGCTGCCCTTACGTTTAAGCCACAGCTCAACGGCCTGGTGGCCGGCGATGCCCAGGGCCGCCCCTACCCCCACCACCCCGAGGGTGGGCAGACCTGGCACCCAAATCAGCGCCGCGCCTGCCACCATTGCCGTGCCCGTTCCCAGGATCACCCGACCGATAAACAATCGAGGGGTGATCGGCTCATCGCTACTTAACACCTTGCCGATAGCAATCAGCGCGCCCAATAACAGCAGGCTCCAGAACGTTTTTTCATGCTCTTGCATCTGTCACCCTTACCCGATCAGGTTCTGCGTCACTTCCGCTTCCAGGTAAGGAATGCCGCCCAGGCGCACAAAATCCGCGTCCGTCACCACAAACTTAATCTTGTGCGTCATAATGCTGCCGCCCTTCGGATCAACATCCAGAATGTCACTCAAAATCAGCTTGCAGCCGAACGCCTCCACTTTCAGCTCCTCCCCGCCGGCCTTGGCGTACCACATCAGATCAATCGGCGGGATGCCGCGCCAGCTGCCGGCGGCCCGCGCCTTGGCGGTCACCTGCGCCAGGGATTTGGTGCTTAGCTCCATTTCCCCCTCGGCGGCCACGTCGCCGGAAACCCAGCCATCGGGCACGCCGCCCGTTTGGGCTGCGGCGGTGTTGTCGGTAATGCTCAGGCTCACTTTTTCCGCATGGACTAAATCACCGTCCATGTTGAAATCAACCGACTGGCCAGAAATTCGTTTTGTCATGCCGCGCCCTCCAGCGAGTTATCCAACATCAGGCTAACCGTGATGCCTTTCGGGCATTCGTAGGTACGGATCACCAGGTAAATTTCCACCTTGGTGGAGGTGCGCCAGGTAATTTGCACATCTCCCTCCAGCGGCGCTTTGACTTCGCCGGGGAACGTCACGCCGTTAATCTGCGTACTGCGCGCCATTTCTCGCAACGTCTTGGCAAAATACTGTTGGTGCGCCGCAATGCTGGTTGGCGTGCTGTTCAGTGACCGATCGGCAATCTTAGGAATTGCCAGCAGTCGCACACGGCGCGCCGCCTTATCCACTACGCGCAGGCTTTCCACTGCCTGGAAATCGCCGCCCTCCACATCCAGGGTGCGCCCGTCAGACCAATAAAGGCCGTCATAATCGGGATACCACATCGGCACGCTAAAGCGGTTTGCCTCCAACGCCTGGAGCGTCGCCAGCTCCAACACTTCCCCGGAACCGTCCACCGGTGTGGATGTGCTGCCCATTTCGACCAGCGCCCCGGTAGCCACACGGGCCGGGCTATCGGCGATCGTCACAGCGCGGTTACACAGTCGGCCCGCCAAAACGCCCGGCTCATTGCCCCACAGACGCGGCACCAACTGGATCGCCGGCTCGGCAACGCCTTTTTGCAGGTCGTTGATGCGGCCCACATACTCGGCCCAACCCTCTCCCTTTTGCAGCGATTCCACCGACAGAATGAACCACTGCCAGCGGCCAAACTTGGCGATAATCTCCGCCCGCAGGCTCTGCGCCTGCTTCACAACATCGAGCGTTGCCGGCACCAGGTTAACGATGCCCTCCACACTCGCCACACGCTGCGCGGCCAGTACCGCCGCCGGCCAGTTTTTGGCGGCGTCGGCTTCCGCCAGCACATGCACATACGCGAACCAGTTTTGCCCGGCGTTCAGCTTGGCGGCCTGGAGGTTGCTTTTCAGCACCGAATCCCCCACGCCCAACAGCACATCCAGATCGGTTTGCGTGTTCACCGGCAGCGTTTTGCCGATATTGGTTTTACCGGCCCCGACAAACAGCAATACCCGCTCGATCTCTTTGGTTTCGCCCTGGTGCCGGTTTACCTGGTTAACCTGAATCGTTGGCCAACTCATTGTTTCCCCTTAATGTCTTGCGCTTTCACATTCCAGCCAAACCCAATTGCCTGGAGTTGACGCGCCAACGCTTTGTTAAAATCCGCGTCACTCATGCCCAGGAACGGGCGGGACGGTAAATCGACCGTCCAGGCCGTTTTGGCCGCCTTGCCGCTCAACTTGCGGATCAGCAAGCCGGCCTGCGCGAATGACATATTTCCCACAATTTCCTTGAGCGGCGGCTTTCGCCAGCGCTTCCCGCGCCTCACCTGATAACCCAGCTGGCGCAGCTTCTTAGCCTGGCGCAGCGTGGCTTGCCGCTCGGTGTCGGCTTTCCTGCCGGCCACCTGTTCCCGCTTAATGGAAACCCGCATACCTGCCGATTGCGAAAACCCCACCACGCCCGCCGGCACGGCCTTATTGCCGTTGCGGTATCCACCGCCCTGGAGGTAAAGCCTTACGGCCTCCCGCTCTGGCATGTCGCGGATATGCAGCAAATTGGGCATGTTGCGCAGCATCTTGCCGCGTCGCCGGGTCTTCCTCCCTTCCCAGGGCGTGCCGTCCGGCTGCTGCTGGTTGCGCACGTTGCGCTTAGCCGCAGCTATCACCCCGTATTTGGCCATGCGCCATAGCAGGCGTTGGCGTTTGGCCTGGGGCATTTCCAGCTTGGCCAATTCTTTGCGCAGCTCCCGCAGCTGCGGGCGGCTCAACTCGCCGTTGATAATCACGGCGTTTCACCGATCGGCGCGCCGGTGCTGCCCACGCCATACACGCGCCCTTCCAGGGCCCACCAAATTTCCGGGTCGGCCAACCGCCAGCGCTTGCCGTCGAAAGGGATTAGCCCTTCTTCGTCCTGGGTCAGCGTCAGCGGCTCCGCCATCTTGAGCGCGATTTCCACCAACGCGGTTTTATCGTCCGTGACCACGATCGTCAGCTCCGGCAACACCGGTTCGAACCCCTGTTCAATTAGCCCCTGGTCGGCGTTCTCAATCAGCCAGGCCAGCAACAGCGCGCACAGGTTGCGCGGGTCAAATTGGCGATACGGGAAGCGCCCCCAAGACAAAACCGCCTCGTACTCCATCACCGCCAATTGGTATTGGTTCAGCCCCAAATCCCTCTGCGCGTTGATAAAGCTCACTTCTTCCATGTCGCTGTTAAATTCCAGGTTGGCCACGCGCGCCGGCAAATTGGCCTGGAGGAACGCGGTTAGCGTCTCTAACTTGCTCATACCAGCCGCGCCGACGATCGCCGCGCCCCCTTCATGTTGCGCAGCACCGTGGCGGCTTCCGCTAACAGTCGGCTGCGGGTTTCCGGGTTTTCCTGGCCGGCATTCGGTGCCCGGCTAAACTGCGTCGAGTATTCGCCCAGCAAATCCGCCTTTGCCCTGGCAAAAACGGCTTTTTCGTACTGCGCGATCAGCGCGCTTTTCTCACCGATCGCCACGCCTGGCACATCCTTGGCCGTGGTGTATCCCTTCGCCTGGTGCTGGGCCGCCAGCTTTTCCAGGTCTAAATTAATCTCGGCCACGCTGGCCACCAGGGCCGCCCCCAGGGTTTCCGCGTCAATATCCGGCGGAATGTTGCGCCGCTTCTGGAACGCTGCCAGGCTCAAATCCGGCCAAAACCCGTTGTTGGTTAGCGTCTCATCCTGGTAATCCGTCGCCTTGCCGTTAAACATCGTTGCTACTCCGAAAAAAGCGGGCAGACCGGTTTCCATAGCACATCGCACCGAAGTGCCTTGCCTCCACCGCGCCCGCTTTGGCTTGCGGTAGTCTTTTATTCTTTTTCCAGCGCCCGCAGCCTGGCCGCAATTCGCTGCCGCTGCGTCTTAACGCCGGCCCCTCTGGGGTTAAATGCCTGCGCCTGGGCCAACAATGCATCCGCCTGTTTCAGCGTCGCCACATCCTCCACGGCGCTGGCCAGCGGCTGGCCGTTGTCATCACGCAACAGCATCAGCCCGGCAAACTTGAACCACTTGGCGCTGATTTCCTCATGCAGTCGCCAGTTATCCCGCACGTTGGCAAAGGTGCGGGAGAAGTACGGCTCCAGGCTTTCGCCCCGGCTGGCCTCCTCCTCTGCCCAGCTCAACACCGTATCCGCCACAAACGCGGCAAAGCTGCGTTTTAGCCTGTCCGGCGTCTGCTGCCGCTGGGCGATCGCCAGGTCGGCCCAATCCAACGCCTTATCAAAATCCCCCACGTCAAACAGCCAGATCACGCACCAGGCAAAAATGGGGTTGGCGTAAACTTCGCCCTCCGCCAGGTAGGTTTCCACGGTCGGCAACCAGCGCGGCAACAGCTCATCGCGTTTCATGGCGATGCGGTCAGCGGTGCGCGGCAGCTCACGCAGCCGGCGAATATCCCGCTCCATTGCCTGCACCTGTAGGTGCAGACTGTCCCAACCTGCCAGCGCCTGCTGGCGTTCAAGTTTGCGCTCGGCCTGAACCCTGGCCGTGTGGCGCTGCGCGGGGGAAAGTGACATTGCGCTTACTCCCCTTTCGGCGCTTCCACCTTGCCAATGGTCACGGCGGATTCATCAAAGGCGGCGTACATTTCCGGGTATTCCACGGCGTAACCTTCGTTGCGCAGATACTTGTTCTCGTACTGCTTACGATCTTCCACAAACTCCGCTTTACGCTCGCGGGTGCGGCGCTGGGTATAGATGTGAAGGTTGCTCAATGGCGTCACCACCATGCGCTTGCCCGGCATAAACGGCGGCACGATCGCCGGACGGCCAGCGATGGACGTTCCCAGCATTTGGGCCGCGATTTTTTCCGTTGGGCGATCGGCGGCCTGGTACAAACGGTGTTGCTCCGCTGCCACCAGGTCAGCACCAACCAACACGGTTAAACGCGGGTCGTTGCGGAACTGCGCCGGGATCTTGCTGTTGATAAGGTCAGATGCCATCGCATCGAGCGACACATAATCACCGCCGGCCCCCAGGCTCACCGCATCGGTAATGATCTGGTTTTCGTCATAGTTCTTAACGAACTGTTGCCAGCCGATATTGACGTCTTCGCCATTCGGGTTTTTCTCTGGATCAGACGTTTTCGCCACGGATTTACCGTTAAAGCCAATGCGCAACATGTCCAGGGCAAAGGATTGGTTGGTAAACTCCTGCATACGCTGGAAAAACTCGTTTTCGTCGCCGGCATTCGCCCAAACGGACAACATGGCCCAGGTCAGCGCCGCGCCGGAGTCGGTTTCCGCGAGCTTATATTCCAGGCCATCGATGCCGGTTTTGCGGATAAAGCGGCCGCCCTCTTTTCGCCCGGTGAAGATGCCCGGATTGCCCACGTTCACCACCTGACCGGTAAGCTGGTCAACATCGGCAACGGTGATCATGGACAGGAAATCCACGGACTCCAGCAGCGCAGCGCGCAATTGCGTCTCTTTTGGATCGGTCAGAGAAAAATATCGTTCGACATTTTCTTGACCGTAGGCTTCCGCCAAACCTGCGCTATATTTCTGCAAGAACTCACGCGCACGTTGATTTAAAAACATAGATACCCCTCACCCATCGGATGAATAAACACTAATTTTCCCCAAGGGAATAACGCAAATCGTATTACACCAGATGAGTAAACGGCTTGCGGCCTTTACCCGGATTGCGGCTCGGCAATTGGGTAACTTGCTTGTCCAGTTTGCTGAAGTTCTTCACGATACCGCTGATATTATCGCGCAGGGTTTTAAATTCCTGGGTATCCACAACTTCTTTTACGGTGTCCATATCTTCCTGGACTTCTTCAACGGCGGTTGCAGTTTCTGCGGCTTTACCTTCCAACGCTGAAAGGCGCGTTTCAATATCGGCCAAGGCTTCCGCCAGCGCCTGCAATTTATCGCCTTCGGCTGGGGTTTCTGGCAATTCCTCCTCAATGGAGAACATGCTACGCCAGCCTTTCTTTTTATTTCCTGACATCTTAACTTCCTCTTTAATTTCTTTGACCTCATCAAAAGCCAGCGGCTTTAATGCGCCATACCGTTTATTTTTGTGGCGTTTGCTAAAACGCATTCGCTCCGTGTAAACGCTAGCCGGTTCATCGGTAACGCCCAGCCCTTCCAGGTAGCTCTTACCCGTTCCGCGAAAATTGCCATCAGGCGTAAATTCTGCGGAGCAAAAGAGTAGCTGCCCGTCTGCATTTGCCTGCATGAGTGATAGATTCGGGCACAGCCTCGCATAAAGCCGCATAACCCCATCATCACCTTCCTGGCTCATTAGCTCTAACACCCGCCCCCGATTACCGTAATTTCGGGAGTGTTCCGGCCATAAAAGCGCGGTATACAAATTAGGGTCGTATAGCTCGGCGGCATCCGTTATCCATTGCCTTTTAATATAACGGCCATCAACCGTGTCACCTTCGGCGCAAACACAAATCCAGTTCGTCATTAATTGCGAATCTGACATAACCCCTACTTTCAATTTCGTGTTTGTTTCGACAGATGCAGTATCGCCAATTAATTCACATCCCGCACGGCCTAAATATCTTATGAATTCGGATAAGCGCTATTAACCGAACCATACCGATTAACACCCGAAGTTAACCGAAAATAAAGCCTGCATAATTGGCACATGGCTAAATATTCAGATGAACTAATCGGCGTTGCGCGTTCGCTGTACTTAAAACATTGGACGCCTAAAGAGATCGCCAACGAACTTAATTTGCCGAATGCGCGAATTATTTACTATTGGGCTACAAAATGGAGCTGGGCGGATATGCTCAGCCATGAAAGCATTGAGGAGACAATCAACCGCCGCATTCAGGTATTAACCCACCGCGACGGTAAAACAGAACTGGAGCACAAAGAACTTGATAGCCTGATCGCGCATCATTGCAAACTGCGTATTCAGCAAGCCAAACATGCAGAGAAACTTGCCGCCGCCGCTTCCCAGGGAAATGGCGAATATTCCGCTGCCGGCGACGGTGACCAGGACACTGGCAAGAAAAAGCGCAAATACCGCAAAAATGATATTTCCTCGCTGACTCAGGAGGATTTCGACGCGTTCGCCGACGAGCACCTTTTCGGCTACCAAAAACACCTGCGCCTAAACATCACCCAGCAAATCCGCAACATCCTGAAAAGCCGGCAGATCGGCGCAACCTGGTATTTCGCGTTTGAGGCATTGGAAAACGCCGTAATGACCGGCGATCCGCAAATTTTCCTTTCGGCTTCACGCCCGCAGGCCGAGGTGTTCCGCTCGTACATCGTCAACATCGCGGAGCAGTATTTCGGCGTGACGCTGACCGGCAACCCGATCCGCTTGAGCAACGGCGCGGAGCTGCGTTTTCTTTCCACCAACTCCAACACGGCGCAATCCTACAGCGGCCACCTGTATGTGGACGAGTATTTCTGGATACAGAACTTTGCGCGCCTTAACGAGGTGGCCAGCGCAATGGCCACGCATGACTGCTGGCGCACAACCTACTTTTCCACGCCCAGCAGTAAGACACACCAGGCTTACCCGTTTTGGACGGGTGAGGACTGGAAGCGCGGCGACGCCAAGCGCAAAAAGGTGGAGTTTCCGGCGTTCAAGGAGCTGCGCGACGGCGGGCGGATTTGTCCCGATGAGCAATGGCGCTACGTCATCACAATGGAAGATGCGATCGCCGGCGGGTTTAACCGGGCCAGCATCGACAAGCTGCGCAACAAGTACAACCGCGACACGTTCAACATGCTTTACATGTGCGTGTTCGTGGATAGCGGCGATAGCGTTTTCCGCTTCAACGAGCTGGAGCGCTGCGGGGTTGAGGTGTCGCTCTGGCAAGACCACGACCCCACCGCCGCGCGCCCGTTCGGCAATCGTGAAGTGTGGGCCGGCTTCGACCCGGCGCGCAGCGGCGACACGTCCACCTTTGTGATTGTGGCCCCGCCGCTCTATGCCGGTGAACGCTTCCGCGTCCTGGCCACGTTCTATTGGCAGGGGATGAACTGGAAGCACCAGGCCAACCAGATAAAGGCGCTGTTTGAGCGCTACAACATGACACACATCGGGATCGACATTACCGGCATCGGCAGCGGCGTGTTTGAAATGGTGCAGGGCTTCGCCATGCGTCAGGCGGTGGCCATCCATTACGGACTGGAGAGCAAAACGCGCCTGGTGCTGAAAATGGTGGATGTGGTGGAAAGCCAGCGCATCGAATGGGACAGCGAGCAGAAAGAGATCCCGGCCAGTTTCCTGGCCATCCGGCGCACCAGTACGACCAAAGGCAACAGCATGACCTTTGTCGCGGATCGCACCCAGGAAACGGGACACGCGGACGTGTTTTTTGCCATCGCCCATGCCGTGGATAACGAACCGCTCAACTTTGAGAACCAACGCAAATCAACATGGAAAACGAGAAAGGCCGCATGAAAAAGAACAAGCAACGCCAGCGCCGTGCAGCGGCAAACCACCAACGCGCCGCCGAGACGACGCCGGCGCGCAAGATGAGCATCACCACCCTGGGCAAGCCGGAGCCGGTACTCACCACCGGCACCGATTACCGGGAGATCTGGTATGACAATGACTTTGACCATTACACGCTGCCGATTGACCGCCTGGCGCTGGCGCAGCTGGTCAACCTGAACGGCCAGCACGGCGGCGTGCTGTACGCGCGCCATAACATGGTGGCGGCGGATTACCAGGGCGGCGGCCTGTCACACCAGGAATTGAAAGGAGGAATTTTTGATTACTTCACCTTCGGCGATCTGGCCATTGCGAAAGTGCGCAACGGCTGGGGCGAGGTGTGCGCCCTGGCCCCGCTGCCGTCGCTCTATACCCGGCGCCGAAAAGACGGCTCTTTTGTTGTTCTGCAAAAGGGGGAGCCGCTGCCGTTCCTGGAGGAGGATGTGATTTTTTTACGCCAGTACGATCCGCAGCAACAAGTTTATGGCCTGCCGGACTACATCGGCGGCATCCACTCCGCGCTGTTAAACAGTGAGGCCACTATCTTTCGCCGTCGCTACTACCACAACGGCGCGCACACCGGCGGCATCATCTACACCAACGACCCCAATTTAAGCACTGAGGTTGAAGATGAAATCGTGCAAAGCCTGGAGCAAAGCAAGGGGATCGGCAATTTCAGCACGCTGTTTGTGAATATCCCGAAAGGTGACCCGGAGGGGATTAAATTCATTCCGATCGGCGACATCAGCGCAAAGGATGAGTTTGCCAACGTGAAAAACATCAGCGCCCAAGACGTTCTGGCGGCGCATCGCTTCCCGGCGGGCCTGGCCGGCATTATTCCAGGCAACACGGCGGGCCTGGGCGACCCGGAGAAAGCCCGCGAAACCTACCGAAAAGACGAGGTGATCCCCGTACAACGCATGATTACGGATGCCATCAATAGCGATCCGGACGTGCCAGCACACCTACACCTAAATTTCAGCGTCGAACCGTCACAATCGGGTGCGTTATGAGGCGAAAAACGTTAAAATTCCAGAAGTTTGCCACTTTTGGAGCCAGAAACATGCGCGTGATGAAAGTCTTATGCACGGAATGCGGCGCTAACGCGATTATCAGAAAAACGGCCCGTAAACACCGCCAGATTTCCGATCTGTATTGCGCTTGCACTGACGTGGAATGTGGCCACACTTTTGTGATGAATGTAACCTTTTCTCATACGCTTAGCCCCAGCGCAAAGACCGGGGACAAGCTGCTGAAAACCGTTGTTGATAGCATGAGCGAACAACAACGGCAAATGATGCTCGATTTATTGCAGGGTGCCGCCTCCGCCGCCTGAATTAACGCCTCCGTCCTGGGGGCGTTTTTGTAACTGCCGGTCAACATCTGCGGCCAGTGTAGTCGTCATCTCAGAAATCCATGATAAAGCCAACTCCCGATCGCCGCTGCTGCAACGCCCGTTAGCGACTAAGCGCGCCACAAGTTCAATGCGCTGTAAAGCCAATGATTCAAAGAAAAAATCGCTCACGGCTTCCTCCGTCTTATTCTAGGTTTAGCAATTTGATACTGTATATCCGTACAGTATACATATTATTTAGCAAAATGAATAATTCTGTAACTACCCATTCCAGCCTGGCCACAACTCACACGCCGGATCGCTGGCCAACTCCTCCAGGCGTCCATTACGCATTTTTAACACCCGGTCGCCGTATATCCGCAGGGCGCTGCCCCTGGTGAGTATGTCTATCTCATACTGATCGCCGGCAAAACCACGTCGCTGTAACTCCCTCGATAATCGCCGCCATTCCTCTGGCGTACAGTTATTGACAGAACTCCAAGGGGCGGCGTTGCCGCCAGGTAAACCGGCCTCCGCTTCGCTTTCGGCCAACTTCGGGACAATCGTCCACGTTACCAGCCGTGTGCAAACTGCCGATGCCTCCCCCAAACGCGGGGAATAGATGCCGGTGATCCGCTGGACGTCCTCGGCGTACACGTTGCCCCGTTCGATAATTTCATACGCCAGGCGCACTACCAGATCATCGCGCGCCACTAACGGGCCGCCCTGGGCCTGGGTGTAAGCCGCCCAATCGCCGGCAATATCCGCCGCCGCCAACACGGCATCCATCTGCGGGTTTTCCAACTGCTGGCCACGCATCCGGCGCAGTTCGCGCCAAACGGTCACCGGCGCGCCGCCGATCTGCTGAAACTGGCGGATGCGCCAGCGGCTTGCCCATGCGCTAACCGCCTTGGCCATGTCCTTCATGTTCTCGCCGGTTTCATCGTCGGCCTCGCCGTCCAAGGCGTAACCGTCGATGTTTTTGGAAATGTATTTGGCGATGTAGCCCGTAGCGCTCCCCTTTGCTGGGTCGATCGGCTCAACGTGGAAACGTGCTTTCAGCGCCTTAGCGGTCTGCAACTCCTCGGACTCCGCCACGCGGGCGTGATAACAAAGAATATCGCGCACCTGGTCAACGTCGCCCGGCAGCATGAATAACAGCATGTGCCAGTGCGGGGTTCCATCGTGGTGCGGCTCCACTACGCGGAAACCGAAAACGTGAATGCCGGCGCGCGCGATCGCCGCGCGGGCCTTGGCCCAAACTCCACACAGGTATTTTTGCGTTTCCCGTGGGCTTGCGCCGTTCCACTGCGACACAAAACCGCCGGCGCTATGCACCGCGTGATACTTTGACGGGGCCGTTATGGTGTAGAACTCGCCCACACACCCCATTTCAGCGGCCAGATCTTCAAAACCGCGCATTCTTACCATAAGTTCACACCTCCGAATTGCAGGGTTGGCATTGCTGCCGTTTACCATGTCGGCCAGCGACACCCGATCGCCGTCCTCGTTTTCCAGCTCAAACGAATTGAAAAATTCGCGGTTGCGTTTCTTCTGCTCTATCCACTCGCCCAGGGTTGAACGGCTGACATAGGCCGACGCGGCTTTTTGCACCTGGCCCACTGCAATGGCCAGGTGTTCACGCATCAGATCACGGCGACGCTTCAACCGAGTGCGCCACCACTCCGGGGCCATCATCCGCAATAAGCCGGATTCCATTTGCGCCACGCGGACACCGCTGGTAGTCGCTTTCTTCCAGTAAGGCGGTTCGGTGCCCACCTCCAGACACAACCCGGCTAAATGGCGGTAAGCAGCTGCGGTGCGGGCGCGCATTTCTTTATCCGTGGTGGCCTGGCCGGTAAATTTGCGGTCGACGTAGTCGGAAAAGCTGGCCGCCAGGAAATCGGCCACGCGGTGCGCCAGGTTGCGCAGCTCATCGCGGCCCAGGGTCGGCAAGCGGGCCAGATCGTCATTGAAGGGGAAAGGCATAAAACCCGCTGTATGGAAGCGGGTTTCGTATCGCTGGGTAACTTGCTGTAGACGCGGCAATATATTTTCGCCCACCGTGGTGCGCAAAAATGCATTGGCGCGGCGTCGGCCGTCCTCGCCCTTTTTGAAAAGCTGCTCATACCGGCGGCCAAAGTAGCCCGCCAGGTAATCGGGCATTTCGCCCAGGTACTGGCTGCGCCACTTGTGATCGACTTTATCCAGCTGCCACAACTGACGCTCGGTGATGCTTATATCATCCGGCGCACCAGGCGCGAATTGCTCACGCTGCCAACGGGTGGCAGCGTGGTAATCGCCGTTTCTCTCGACAGCAGCGGTTAGACTCACTGCTCATCACCTTGGATTTTAAAGCCCGCAGAACGGACACAATCCATAAGGTCGTTTAACGCCTCGTAGTAACCGGGCACTTTGATTTTTTGCGCCAAACCCGCAGGCAACTCCACGCGCACGGCCAGTTTTTCCTCCAGCTCAACGCAACGCGCTTGCAAGTCGAGCACATATTCCGGTGTTGTGTTGACGACATATTCAATAAATTCTTGGCAGTAACCATCGGCTTTGAGCGTCAAAGCGGTTTCTTGCCAATTCAACAGATCCGCCGCCACTTCGGCATAACCTTTAATATCCTTATCTTTTAAAGACATAAAAAACCTCAGTCATAACTTTGATTTTCAGGTCGCTGCGCCGCCTCTTTGTCAGCCGCGCGCCCCATCCACACCCAGACGGCACAAAATCCGCCGATCAGCAGTACCCAGCACATGAAAGCCCCTCGTTTTTCCAGTTCTCAGCGTCTTGGCGCAGTAGCTCCACGATCTCCACGGCGGATAACTCTTGGTTGGCCATCGCGGTGGCCATACGGTCTAAGTGGCTGGAAAACTTCACAGCGGCATCCGCCTGGGCTTCGCGGCGCGCCAGGTCGAGCGCATGTTTAAGGGAGGCACGCGCGGCGCGGTTGCTAATGTCTTGGCCGATAGTTGGCATGGTGTTTTCTCCGATTTGGGCAAAAAGAATCCCCCGGCTACCAGGTGGAAACCGTAAGAATTCGATGTGGTTTTAATTAATTGAGGTGATGAGAGATCATCATTGAAAGCTGCGCCTGATTCGGGGCCGGCAAGCCATGCAAATCATACGTATCACACCACCAACGGCGGATAAGAACGGTAATAGCCCCTTGGCCTAACATACCCGCAACAAAGAAAATGGCGCGGATTGATGCCAGCACCTCCGCTTGTTCCTTACTGCTTTCGGCTTCACGATATGCCCGACACCAAAATGCAGTATTCGCCGCAAGCCATTGGTGTGGATTGGTCAGATGCACTGAGTCATTAAAAACAAATGGCTCCAATGCGATCTGGCCATCAACCTCTTGGCACTTGGCCAGGAAGAAGCGAGCATAATTTGGAGCAACACCCCACGCGGCAAAATCGTCCAGAAGCCCAAGCTTTTCTACCATGATGATTTTCATAACTTTCCTCAGTGTTTTACATGTAATGCGGTAATGCGCTGTAGCAGATCCGCACGGGATTGCAGGCGCGCGGCGGCATCCTGTTGCCTGGTCTTTTCAGCGTTTGGCTTGCGCTGCTCCGGCATACCCGGCACCGCTACGCGGAAATCCAAATCGTTGAAGCCGGCGAACATATCCAGCATCACGCGCAAGCGCTGGATGCCGCGCTTAAGTTGGCGCAATTCGCGCTGGCTGAAATCGTCCCAGGCGTAATTACAAAACAGAGACTTCATGCCAGCAGCGTGGAGCAACACGCCACGGCGTGACGGGCTAAGGCTGTTCCACACCTTGCGGGTTTTGCTGTGGTGGCCGTGTAAAGTCGAGCGACATACAGCTAACCAATGCTCATGATTCGCCATCGTTACCCCCTCATTCCCATCAAGCGAAACCACCAGGGGCGGCGCTTGGCCTGTTTACCTGGTGCAACGGAATCCCCTAAAAACACCACTCGGCTGGCGCATGGCTGCCAGCGCTGGCCGTTCGGCAGTTCAATCCAACCGTGGCCAAAGCTGGCCAGCTGCGGGGCCGGTGATTGTCGTTTCAGGTAATGCGCAAAAGCTTTCATGTAGTTACCTCAGCTCATGCCGAACGCCGGCGCGCAGGTGTTGAACACATCAACAGCGGCGGCCAGCACTGGCGTAGATTGGAAACGCGCTTCTACCGACACGACGATCAGCGACAGATCACGAATTGCCTGGTTGGCACGGTCGAGAATGGCGTTTTTACGGGATTGCGTCATAGGCGCATTGGATGCGGTTTCGCCGGCGATAGCGCCGATCGCCGCAGTGGCGCTTAACGTGTGAGTAGGCAAGCTGTTGGGCTTTGCCTCGTTGGTTGGAACTGCCGGCAAGCAATTAAGTTGCGCCAACAGGCCATCAAGGATTGCCGCGTCGTCAGTGATCGCGGTGAGTGTAACCAGCTGGGAAAGCGTCAGCTCGTGCGGCTGCTCCGGGTTCAGCTTATTGCGCAGCACCTGCGGCGAGACATTCAGCGCCGGGGCCAGCTCCGCTAGATTGTGCTCCAGAGCAAACCGGCGGCAAGCACTATCAAGGTGCTTATGTATGGAGCTTTCAAAATCAAACATGTTCACATCCCCAAAAAGTTCGCAATATGGAACTAATGAACGCCAACAACGTTAATTGAGAAGTTTGAATGCCCAAGAATTTCACGGGCTTGCTGGGCTTTGTACTTTGCGTACTTGATGCGAATGCGCCCGCCAGCTTTCTTTTTACCTGGTGCGATTTTTTGGGGGAGGATCTCCAGCTTGCTTTGTTCTTTCCATTTGTAGACGGTGTGGATCGACATACCTTCCAGCTTGGCGAACTCTTCCGGGTATACCCAATCGCGAGGAATGTTGATTGAAATGGTTGCAGCCATAAGGCAAAATCTCCGGTTTATCTCGTGTTTGTTAGTATCTGTTCGTATCTGTTTGCATTTCTTCGCAGGAAATCGCATTCGCTCGTATTTGAGAGCATTCACTTTATATTCACTCAAATGCGAAATGTCAACGATTTTATTCTCAGGTGAGAGCATATGAAAATGGCAACTGATGGCGCAGCCTCCATAGATAGAATGATGGAGGCTTACGGGTTTAGGTTTAAAAACGACCTGTGCCGCCACTTCGAAATTTCGTCCAGCACCCTGGCTACCTGGATTAAACGAGATACGTTCCCGGCAGAGTTGATTATTCAATGCGCCCTGGAAACCAATGCATCATTGCAATGGCTGGCAACGGGAAAAGGTCGCATTTTCGAGCACTCTCAAAGTGATATTGCGACACTGAATAGTTACCTTCTCAAAGATGGTTCTTTGAAAAACTCCGGTAGCTTGATGTTTGATAAGGTTTTTCTACCTAACAACCTGAAAGAGCCGTATGTAATCCGCACGGAAAACGAGGCGTTTTTTGTTGATAAAGGCTTTACGGATCTGGTTGATGGTCGCTGGCTAGTTGAAGTTGAGGGGAAGCACAACATTAGAGAATTAGCTTTCATCCCAATTAAGAGAGTTAAGGTTATTGGCGGCGGTGTACCTTTTGACTGCGGCATCGATGAGATAAAAATCATTGCGCGGGTGGTCGGTGTATTCAGGAAGGAATGATTCGTGACGATCAGGAAGTTAGCTACCGGCAAGTGGTTGTGTGAGTGTTACCCCAATGGGCGAACAGGCAAAAGGGTACGAAAACAATTTGCCACCAAAGGCGAAGCAGTCGCCTTTGAAAACTTCACGATGGAGGAAGTGGACAACAAGCCTTGGCTTGGCGAAAAAGTAGACCGCCGCCGTCTTTCTGAATTGATAAGCCTTTGGCACTCGCTCTATGGCCAAACATTGGCTGATCCGCGTCGCATGTCTGCCAAACTTAAAATTATCTGCGACGGGCTTGGCGATCCTGTTGCTGGTGAGTTTAGCGCCGCTGATTTCACGTCATATCGGGAAAGGCGGTTAAATGGCCTGGTGAAACTAACAGACGGCACCTTGCTACCAAAGGTAAAGCCCAGAACGGTTAATCTAGAACAAAGTAACCTTTCAGCGGTGTTTGGAACGTTGAAAAAAATGGGGCACTGGAATGCTCCAAATCCATTAGCTGGCCTACCTGCGTTCAAGATTGCTGAAAGCGAACTTTCGTTCTTAGCCCCAATCGAGATCAAGCGCTTGCTGGACGCCTGCGAGGAATCATTGAACCCTGACCTGATCACTGTTGCGAGAATTTGCCTGGCAACTGGCGCACGCTGGAGCGAAGCTGAGGGATTGAGCGGCCACCAGGTAACCAAATATCGAATCACTTATACGAAAACCAAAGGCAAGAAGAATAGAACCGTTCCAATTTCCCAGGCGCTATATGAAGAAATACCAAAAAAGCGTGGCCGGTTATTCAGCCCATGCCGTAAAGCGTTCGAAAGAGCATTGAAAAGGGCAGGTATTGAATTACCAGAAGGGCAATGCACCCATGTGTTACGCCATACCTTTGCCAGCCACTTTATGATGAACGGCGGAAACATCCTGGTGTTGAGAAATATTCTCGGGCATGCCGATATAAAGATGACGATGGTTTACGCACATTTCGCTCCAGATCACCTTGAAGATGCCGCAACTAAAAACCCACTGGCCGGGCTTAATTGGCACCCTAAAGGTGGCGGCAAAGTGGCGGCAGAGAATACAAACAGATACTAACCGATACTAATAAATACAAGCCAACCATTTGAATTACATAGAAAATCATTGATAACCAACCCCCTAAAATGCTATGTAGTAATTTCGGACGGGGGTTCAAATCCCCCCAGCTCCACCAAATGATGATCCGGGTATTACCAGATAAGTCCGGAGACGTACGGAAAGCCCGCATACCACCTAGGTTTGCGGGCTTTTTTGTGTCTGTAGTAGTCCGAGAGTATCCAGCTAAATCCGGGATTTATTGGTATACGTTTAGGTATACGTTAAAATGTATGCCATAAACGTATACCAATTATGGAAGAATCCTTACATGGCGCGGACTACACGCCCCCTCACACATACCGAAGTACAAAAAGCCAAAGCAATCGAGAAAGACCTCACCCTACACGACGGTGACGGTCTGTTCCTGTTAGTCAAAACCACCGGCAAGAAATTGTGGCGCTTCCGCTACCTCCGCCCCGGCACCAGTTCACGGACTATGGTTAGCCTCGGTGCCTACCCTGCCCTGTCACTTGCCGACGCCCGACAAATACGCGCCGAAAAGCTCGCGATACTGGCAAGAGGCATTGACCCGCAGGCCAAAGAAGCAGAAGAAGCGGAACAAAAGCAGGTAGCCCAAGAAAGCATTTTCCTGAATGTGGCAAAACAATGGTTCACATTGAAGCAGGCCAGCGTCAGCGCTAAGCATGCTGAAGACATCTGGCGCTCTCTTGAAAAAGACATACTGCCATCTATCGAGAATGTTCCAGTTCAAGACATCAAAGCGCGTTTGCTGATCCAAGTGCTGGAACCTATCAAGGCCCGTGGCGCATTAGAGACCGTTCGCCGATTAGTGCAGCGTATTAACGAAATCATGATCTACTCCGTCAACACTGGCTTGATTGATGCTAATCCGGCTTCTGGTATTGGTAATGCATTCGAACGGCCTAAGAAGCAGCATATGCCGACTATACGACCAGAAGAACTACCTAAGCTAATGCGTACTATATCGATGAGTAATCTATCGATACCCACCCGCTGCTTACTTGAGTGGCAGTTGCTGACGCTGATTCGCCCTGCTGAAGCCTCAGCAACCGCATGGGCTGAGATCGATATAGAAAACCGTGAGTGGCGTATTCCGGCAGACCGCATGAAGGCTAAGCGTGATCATGTTGTTCCACTTTCAGACCAAGCTTTAGAGATACTCGAAATCATGCACCCTATCAGTGGCAGACGTGAACACGTATTCCCTAGCCGTAATGATCCACGCAAACCAATGAACAGTCAGACTGCTAATGCGGCGTTAAAACGTATTGGCTATGGTGGAAAATTAGTCGCGCATGGGTTACGTTCTATTGCTAGTACGGCAATGAATGAAGCTGAGTTTAATGCTGATATGATTGAGGCAGCTTTGGCGCACTGTGATAAGAATGAGGTTCGAAGAGCGTATAACCGTTCCACATACCTTGAGCAGCGGCGTACGTTAATGGATTGGTGGGGAGCGGAGGTATATGCAAAAAAATAGTCATATATGTATTAGCTCAGATCTAGGCTGACACTTTACGGCTCAGGGCAATACCTAATCTGACAGACAGCCCTGTGCCAGGAGCAGACATTACAAGCATTGCTTGCATTAGTCGGTCAGGAACAAACAACCCGCCTTCCACTCCAACTGAGAATCAGTTTGAAGCTCCGGTCTTGGCAGACTCTTCTCAGAACACATAGTCGAGAACGGACTTATGTGCTCGCTTTCATTTTTGGGTCGAATCTTTGAGCCTACACTGATAGCATTCGGTTGCTTCTGAGAAACAACACTTTTTTTTGTAATGGGTTAAAATGGTTCATAGGGTTCAATTAGGGTATACGATGATGGAGCAGAACACTTTTGTTGACCGATTTTTCCACAGCAGCTGTGAGCTCACAGATTTCAGGAAAACTGGTGAGCGTGATATTAATACATTATTCAGCTTTCTAAATAATTTACACTCCTTACAGGACAGAGTCCGTGAGCAGTTTGGAAAAACTATTTCACAGCACCCAGAGTTTAAATTACTGCGAATAATCAGAAACTATCATCATCACGTCGGCGACGTTGATGAATTCAGAGTTTTTAATGCTAGGAATGAATTTTCATTTAGCCATTCTGAGATGATTATTATCCCGTTATTCGTAGTTGCTAAAGCAATTGTTAACGCAAAAAAAAGACCTATTGGAGAAAAGGAGATCAAAGCAATATCAGAGTTCATCGATAACTTTGAGCATATTTCAGAGAGGGATTCGTTTTTTTCTGAAGAGCGACATCTCATTAATAAAGGTAAAAAATACTATCCAGGATTTGACATTTATAAATGCGTTTATAACATTACAAATATTATTGCTGACATCTGTCGTGACATACCCGAGCTTTCGATCAAAGAATGTATTACTACTTTAGATGAAACATATACCAGTGCAAATAATATAGATAAACTCAATCTATTCTGTCATGCCGGAGAGGTTCCATTTCTCACTACTGAAGGTTATATAATAATTTCACAAAACTGAATATATTATGAGGCCCACATGCTTAAAAATTTAGCGAGAATGAAACATGCCCTTACGGAATGGGCTATCAAAGAGAGCATGCTTGATGATGCTACTTTTTTTACTCAGAAGGAATGGAACGACCGTGGAGAAAAACTCCATAACGATGCACTACTGGTCCTAGTGATTGACGGCAGCGGGTTATTTAGTTTATTAAACAACGGTTGTGACACAACCGAATTTGAGGATCTAGTTGAGTCCTTTGGCTTCTGGTATGAACAGGGGTATAGCTGGAGCCTGGGCTTTTACCCTACTGACAATTATGATTACAGCAGGCTAAGTGGTACCTACACATCCAAACTTCGGGATCCGAGATGGTTAAGGAAAGCAGTCCTAGTTAAGGATAAGGCTGGACACCGGTGCGAGGATTGTGGAGCGCGTGTATGTCTCGAAGCTCATCACTGCTATTACACGACGATGAGTCTGGGTTATGAGCCATGGGAGTATCCACTTAGTGCATTTCGGGCGCTGTGTTCTACCTGCCATATTACACGTCCTATTCCTGAAATAAGGGCACGGGCTTTCCTCGCACGACTGAACCAGTCCCAGCTTTCAAGGCTGCTTGATGGGTTGGATAATGGTTTCAACCGATTTGAAGCCGATTCCTTCATTGAGTTTATGCGGAAGGCTAACTTTCATAAGAAGCATATGGATGAAGCTCTTTTGCTTCTGAAAAAAAATACCGATATATATGACTGACTGTTTCATTTGAGCTATAACGGTGCTCAATGACAAGGAAGGCCGCTACAATCAGTTGCTACACGTGAAACAAGTCATGTCGCATCTGGAGGAATAGGCATCTAAAGTAACTTCCGCAATTCGCTCATAGCAGTCCAAGCCTCAGATTCTGGCTGCTTCATGGCAAAAGCGGATGATAAAGATATCCGTTCCAACTTGATTTGCTAAAACTTAGATATGTCAATTAGTTATTCAGTTTTCGCAATGAGGACATCGCTAATTTTACTTTGCCTTTTGTTTTACGTTCCACAAAAAATGACATGGATTAGCAGTGACTTTTGATTTGTAGTCACTATGTGACTTATAGCCATGTGCCACAGCGATCGCTGTAGCGAGTAAACTAGTACCTCCAGTCAATACACTAAGCCCTAAACCTGCGGTCGCGATGACTGCTTCAGTTAAGTGTGTTCTTTTAATGTGCTTAACTTGTGGCGCAATCTGGCTCATTTGAACTTCAAATAATTCATGTTGCGTGTCTTCAATAATAGAACGAACACGGCTAGGATCTGATTCATGTCTGGCCTCACGTAGACCTTTCTCTAGCTCAGAACGGAACGATTGGAATGCTTCGCCATCATGATTCCGTATGGCCATTAAATCAGTCGCCGAAACTTTTTCCAAAAATGGAACGTCCATCTTAAGAGTACAGTTCAAAGTATTTTCTTTGATATTAGGTGAGTTAAAGTCTATGTTTAGTAAATTGCTTTCAAACGGATGCTCAGTACCAAACATGCAACCCAAGTAATTACATAAAGCGATTCTTTTATTCAGTTCAATGTAATGATTTCTGGCCGTTTGATTTACGGATTGATTTACCCAGGCAATGAAGTCTTTTTTAAGTGGTGGCTCCGATGTTTTTCTTTGTATAAATCTGTAAACATCTTTTTTATTTGTCGACTTAAACTCAGTAGGGTTAAGCATATACCCCATCGCATATCCGCCTTCCATACCTTTAAAGTGAATGCTAATATTCCGACATAGATACAGATCCCTCATCACTAGCATACGCCCATTATCGTTTTGAACACTACGCACGTCAGCACTTAATTTATATTGTTCCAATATATTCGGCGGCAAGCTATCTTCGAATCCTTTTTCAGAATAGAGTAGGTGAATCTCTTTATCACGTTCTAATTCAAAGCTTACGGGATACAACTTAACGTAACCACCCGCGACCAGTGGACGCAACTCAATAAGTCTGATAGCGGCTTTAGCCAATTCTCGGCGATCAATTCTTGAGGTTAACGCCATACCCATGAATGAAGTCATGGCTTCAGTCGAAGCAGTTCTGAAATCAGTTAGTTTAAAAATAGGATCCGAAACTATTGCTTCCTCTAAATACAATGCCGCTTGTTTAAGCTGCGAAATATGTGACATAGTATCAGTCGCCATGCAGCTAAGCGCACCATTGCTGGTTTTAACATTTTTCCGTACTTCTGGAAGTACTTTTAGACAATATTCGCGATATCTGACAAGCTCCTTCTCTAAGGTTAAATCAGAAATTCCTTGATACAACCGCGCTACCAAAACGTTGTCTAAAAGCAGTGAATTGTTAAGATAATCATATGCATAGCTACCCATTTATTCTTTTCCATTCCGATGCAGACAAGAGAACTATACCATCTTCAGCTGCTTGTTATAAAAAGTTTCATTCCGATTATGGCTAAAATTGCTTTCAATAAATCCGAGCTTACTTTAGCGAATAGTTAATGTGCCACTCTTAATGTCCGCTTTAGTGACTGAAGTGGGCATTTCTAACACCATGGTGCGTTAATCAATGAGGGCAGGTCAGAGCGTCTCTGGCATCTCCCATTAACAAATCAGAAAAAGCTCACTTAGAGGCCTGTCAAGGCTCGATAAAGCCATTACTCACCCTAGCTTAAATAACCATACTTAAATGCCTTAGAGGCACGCTGACGCATTAAACGAAAAGTCGCTCCAACCTCTGCGCGCGCAATACTACCCCCGCCTCGCCTGCGCACTTCATGTATCGCTTTTCATGCAGTTGCATGAACGGCCGCAGGCCGCGCCAGTACTGGTGCGGCAGGGGATGAAAAGTGCATTTTCTTGCATGCAAAATCATGCACCCTATGCATGCACGCGCAATTTGAGGCTGGCTAGCCAGGAAAAAAGCTGTTTTGGGCGAGGCGAAAGGGGAATGCCCCGCGATGCTGTCGAGAGCGGCGGGGCGGAGTGTGATTAGTGCAGGGTAGGAGTGCTGTTGTAACGGCGATAGCGGTTCAATGTCCGTTCCTCCGGCGGTGGCAAGGCATTCTCATCGGCCGGTTGTGCCTGTATCGGCTGACACAGGATTTTATCGACGCTTTCCACCGTCTTGAATGTGCAAGAACAGGTCAGGCTCTGACATTGGTAATACGCCTCTTTCGTCCGCTCCGTGATATAGCGACTGGTGCGAGTATAGGACGCATGGGTGCACAGCGGGCAGCGCATCATGATTTGGCCCCTTTTTGCTGCAAGCGTTGACGTTTTTCCTTCAGTTCTGAGATAACCTGCATACGCTTGGCAGGACTGCTTTCCAGCTTCGGCAATACGCCGGTTTCTTGCAGTATCGTCAGGCCAATCTCATTAAGCACCGGATGGTTGATATTTTGCTGTGCAATGGCAACATAAATGCGGCCTTGTAGCTTTCCCAGTATCTGCTGTTCAATCATTTTCATCGGATTGTCCGCATAGACGCCGTAAGCCCGTACAGCCAGTGAGCAAGCTTTGATAACGTCAGGGCTGATAAGCGCCGTGCTCATCGCATCTACTGCCTGATGCATCGCATGAGCAGCAAAGGTCGTGAGGGCGTCTTTGTGCGCGGTCACTACCTTTGGCGCTGATTCACCACAACTGAGGTGAAACCCTATTTTATCCAGTTCCATCTCTTCAATCAGGCCGTCGAACTCCTTCGCCAGCTCCCGCTTGGAAATCCGGCTGTGGTGCTGCGCTTGCAATTCCGGGGTCATTTCCCCGCGCAGTTTGCGAAATAGCGTGCGCCACTGGCTTTCTGCCTCATGGCTCTCCACTTCGGTCTCTTTCTTCTGTTGGTGGCAGCGGGCAATGCCTGTCACGACGTCGTTCAATGCCTGATAGTTTTTGTCATGGGCGGCACGAGCGTCACGCAGGGCTTGCAGTTTATCGGTGATGGATTTCGGTAAGGCGGTGGTGCTCATGGTCGTGTCTCCGGTGTCAGTCAATGTGAAGCTATTCTGCTGACCGCCGTACAACATCGCCATTCATCCCGGTTGGACTGTCCCCAGGACAACAGCCTTGAGCACTGATGAGAAAACCATCAAGCCATTTTTAGTTTTACCTAAAACTATTCACTACTGTTCATCTAAATAAAAAATATAGATAAATCAGCAGATAAGAGGGTGAACAGTTTCCTGTAAACTCTTCACCCGGTGTTCACTACTGTTCACCCGGCCCAAAACGACCTTTTCCCTGGCTAGCGCTGTTTGGCGGTTTCTCCCTATTAATCAACCGTCCATTCATCGCTCAGGCTTTTCGGCCGGTTTGCCAACAACGGTCAATAAATGCCAATAAAGGCCAATATCGGCCAACGTTGTCCACTTGATTGAAAAAAAAGCATAAAAGCTGTCCTACCACACAACAACACCTTGTTGCCACCCCGGTAAATATTCACATAATAGGGCGCTACTGAAGTTCACACAGTCCCGGCCAGCGTTGGCCGGACACAAAGAGGTAGCGTTTTATGTTGACCGTTTCCACCCCCTTTCCATCCACCCCGTCGCCGGTGTTTCAAAATGGCTACACCCCGCGCGAGCGCTTTATTCGCTTGCCGGAAGTGCTCTACACCACCGGCCTGTCCCGCTCCACCGTGTACGAGATGATGAGCCGTAAGCAGTTCCCGGCCCAGGTCTCCCTCGGCGGTAAAAACGTCGCCTGGCTGGCCTCCGAGGTCGAGCAGTGGATGGATGAACGTATTGCCAACCGTCACCAGGGGGCCGCCGCATGATGCAGCTAACCTTTGGTCGCCAGCATTTCACCCTCGATGAGCGCGACGCGCTGTTTGTGGCGGAAGCCATCCTGTTGCAGCGTAAAGAGCCTGGCGTCCTCTTGCCGGAGCACCGCAGCGAAAAACACGGCGTTATTCGTCTGGTGAGTCGCCAGGCTGAACCGCGCCTGTTCCGTGCCGGGCCGGTGCCGCTGACCTGCGCGGCTGCCGATACCCGCAACGACCCGCTTACCGACTGTTGATCACAATGCGATCGATTGAACGTCCGGGGGCGTCTTACGGCTTGCCCCCCTGTCCGGCCCTGCGCTATAGTCCTCTCGCTGCCGCAAAATCGGCAGCCGGGCGTAGGAACCCGTGTTACTTATTGGCGACACAACACGCGCCAGGCGTGTTTTTTTATGTCGTGGCCTTAGTGCACTCATTTTTTGCGCGGTGGATGTTATGCTATCGCAGCAGTCAATCAATGGTGGCTCAGGCGGGGCAGCCTTCGGGCTGGCCGGTTTCCAATAAGGCCGGTATTCCTACCCCCGTCTGGGCTACCACCCATAAGTGTAGGAACTTCGGTGGTAGCAATAACCAAAACTTATTGGAGGCTGCCACCATGGCTACGACCCTCGCCCCGACTCACCCGACATTCTGCTTTTTGTTTGCGGCCGTGCGCCGCTCTGCGCTGACGGCGTCACCGCGTATCGTGCGCACCGTGGCGGATTCTGAGCACAACGCTCGCCGCGTACTGGTCCGTGATTACGTGTTGTCCTTTGCCGGTCGTCTGCCGGTTAAGGCGGCAGCATGAATACCCTTGCCGACCGCTACTACCGCGACACCCATTACCCTATCCCGCACGCCGATTTTCTGCGTCTTCAGCATGCGCACGCCACCGGCGTGTTGTTCCTCGACCTGCTGGATACGCTTGACCTCGGCGGGCAGCGCCCCGACGCTGAGCAACAGGCGTCGTTTGCCTCGGTTATTGCCCTGCTGACTGACCAGCTCGGCCACGTCGTCAACACCTGTGAAACCCAAATCCTTGCCCGCATGGAGGCCACCGCCGCATGAACACTGCATCCTGTTTACCGATTGAAGTCCGTACCGCCGTTTTCCGCCGCGCCGTGGCGCAGGCCTATCTGGACACCTGCGCCTTTTACCGGGTGAGCCTCGGGTACACGCTGGACGAGCTGCAGATGACGATTGCCCTGCGCCTGGAGGGGCATTTTGTGCATCAGTACGGCGCAGAAGACGGTATGGACATGGCATGCACGATGTTGAGTGACATGGTGCAGCCGGACGTTCTGGTGGCCGCACCGCGCCTGACCGCGCTGGGGCAAAAGATGATGGACGAACTGTGCTGCGAGCGCCTGTCGGCGGCACAGAACGCGACCGTACACTGAGGAGAGAAAGGATGAGCGCCCAGTTCGTTTCCCAGACCGTACGCACCGCCACCGGCCACTGGCCGGTGATACTCCCGGCCCTCGGCATCGCCTTGCAGCCGAACGGCAAGCCGCAGCCGTGCCCGACCTGCGGCGGTAAAGACCGCTTCCGTTTCGACAACCAGGACGGCCGTGGCACCTGGTTCTGCAATCAGTGTGGGGCCGGTGACGGCCTCAACCTGGTGGAAAAGGCCCTGTCACTGTCTGCCCGGGCCGCCGCCGAACAGGTGGCCGCCGTGATGGGAGAAAACACCAACGCTTTGCCACCGGCCGCTGAGACTGGTCATTCAACGAAAGATAAGGTCGAGTCTCAGCGCAAGGCCGCGCGACAGGCACAGGCTCTGGTGGCTGCCGCGCAGTCCCAGACCGGCAACGCCTATCTGAGCGCCAAAGGCTGGCCGGAGGCAGAAACCCTGACCCTGCACGGTCAGCCGCTGCGCGTCGGCGGTATCACCTTCCAGCCCGACGACCTGTTGCTGCCGCTGCACAATGCCGGAGGCGAGGTGGTCAACGTGCAGTTGATTAACGCCAGCGGAGACAAACGCATGCTGGCAGGTGGGCAGGTGAAAGCCGCCTGCCACATCTTGAGTGGGCCGGACAACGCGGTTATCTGGCTCACCGAAGGCTACGCCACCGGTCTCACCGTGCATCGCCTGACCGGTGAGACGGTGTGCGTGGCGCTCAGCGCCAATAACCTGGCGGCGGTGGCGGAGCAGCTACGCAGCCACTACCCGGACGCGCGGCTGCTGCTGGCGGCCGATAATGACCGAAACGGCACCGGACAGACCCGCGCCGCCGAGGCGGCCACACGCAGCGGCGGCACTCCGGCGTTGCCGACAAACATCGGCGACTGGAACGATGTCTACTGTCAGCAGGGCGCCGAGTCCACGCGCGCCCAGCTCCAGGCGTTCAGTCAGCCGCCGCAGCCCAGCCCGTTCGACACGCTGAGTTATGCCGATTTGAAAGCCATGAGCGCCAGCGAGAAGGCCGAGCTGCTGGCCGAGCATTACGG
>Ga0308162_1000448_pt1 | contig 43391 bp, 66 predicted proteins | sample PhySR2_FD_201370 | JGI IMG/M metagenome (GOLD analysis project Ga0308162, IMG submission 201370) | Phyllosphere microbial communities from UC Gill Tract Community Farm, Albany, California, United States - DLSLS.R2 | ecosystem: Host-associated > Plants > Phyllosphere > Unclassified | place: USA... | reverse complement strand
TAGTCGCTGTGACTAACCCAATCGCCGCTTTGTGATTCCCCCATATAAGAATCCGGGGCGTCTGAATCAGCATGTGCCACCCAATGGTCATAACGCTTAACTTCACTCATCTCTTTCCCCTCATTCGTCAACCGGGTACAGGCCAGCGTCGATTAATCTGGCGCGGCGCTGTGCCGCTAAGGTATTGCGCTCACGACTGCCCGGTGTAGCCAGGCCAAAGCTTCTCGCTGTGAGCACGATTGTTTCCGGATCGCTTCGTGTGACGCGCTTGGTGCTAACCAGCGTGTAGGTGTAGTCAGTGCAGGCATCGACCGTCACCGGGTCACTGGCGGCAATTACCGCCGTTTCCCCGCGCAGGCATCCACGCAGCAGGCTATTGAACTGACCGAGCGACATATGAAAAAGGGCGCTTAATTCGCGCCCTGTTCGTGGTCCTTTGCTGAGTTGCCACACGACCTTTTCTTTAAAGCCGCTATTCGGATGTTGGTTGCGGCGGTAGTGGGGTTGTTTGAGCATGGTTATTCTCCCGCCGAGTTCTCCAGCACGCTGTATTCTGCGCTGAGAACTGATGCGTTATCCTGGTCAACATCGCTTTCGGCTTTCTCATCGAGGACAACGGCCTTCTGCATTTCGATGCTCACCGGAAGATATTTAAACAGGCGGCGAATAACGGTTTTCTTTGCCATTTCTTCCCAATGCGAGACCCACGGTCCGTTGGTTGAAGCCTTGCTTTGGGCCTTCACCTTGTTGACCTGGCCTTTGGTCATCACTTCGAACTGAGTGCCACCATCCTTAAGGCGAGCGACGGCGTAAACGTGTGTGATTTCCGCATCTTCGTTTTCGCCGGGCCGGTGAATCAGGTTTTCTTCCAGTCCGTACTCAAAGCTGAAATCGTCACCAGCGCGAACAACGCGCGCGGACAGGCTAACGATTTGTCCCGATCTGCGTGCAAGGTCAATCATGCCGCGGTAGCCAATAATCAGCTGCACGTTCGACTGGCCTGATTTCGCGCGGCCATTACCGAATGGAAGCAGGTAGGCATGACCTAATGCGCCGCCAGGCTCGAGGCCAAGCTGAGAGCACTGAACGACTGCGCCGATGAAGCTGCTCTGGTCACACTGTGCCAGCGCGGGGGTTTTGCGAATCTCTGTTGTGACGATTCGAATCATACGGTCGGCCGTCATGTGGCGTGGCAAAGCTGCTGCCAGCTGGCTTTTCATGGCTGGATGGTTCATGAAGCCTACAAGAGTTTGCTCTGGCGTCTTGGCTACCTGATTGCTTTGCTGCGTCTTCTGCAGATCGGCTGATGCCAGTGGAGGCTGGTTAGACATTGCGTAATTCCTTAGCCCAATGTGGGAGCGATAACGTTGCGATGCCCGGCCATTCATTCCGTGACAGGCAATCTGAGTAAGTGAGGAGGTTTGATTGATATTCGGCGCGGCCCGCCGCTTTGGTCTCTTCATCCAGGAAGAAAACCTCTGTGGGGTATCTGCCGCAGTCAATCGTGGTGCTGGTAACGACAAACACGAAAGTAGGGCGCTCGCCAAATTGGGCGGCGTAACCGTCTGTGTAAAACGCGTCCTGAACGTGGTAGCGCAAATCGTAAAACTCTCGCCTGAATTTCTTCATGTCGGCCGTCGTTTTCACATCGACTATCCAGTTCCACGCCGGGATAAATTTATCCGGCCGGCAGCGACACAGGTTTCCTGTGGTTTCATCATTCCAGTAAATCGAAGCCTCAGCATGTCCCTCTGCTGCAATCATCTGCTTAGCGATTGGGTGAGCCATCACCGAGCCGCGCATCAACTCAACCCTGCGTGAATCGTCATGTGTAATCGGCACGGCGCCGTCCTTCTCGCACTTGTCGAAAAATTCCTTTTCTTCCGCTTTCCCTGCTGTAGTGCGCCGGTTAACTTCCGGGCCAACTCGGTACATATCAGCAAAGCGATCTGGCTCCAGAACCGCGCAGTGAAAGTCGGTACCGAAATCCAGCGCTTTAGTTTTCTCGGTATCTACAGGCGCATCCTTACGCCACTGGAAAATGGCCGGGCTACGGGATATGTCGTCCAGCTGCGATTTGCTGATTCCGGCACCACCGTGATACGCCTCGTTACTAATGTCGTAGTAGATGCCGGGTTTCATCACGCCACCTCGTCATAGCTGTGGTTGTGCTTCCAAATCTCAATTGCACGCTCACGTTTTGCCGCCGTCACCATCATGTCTCTCAGGAACGCCTCAGCCGCTTCCACTGCTTCGTCATCCATGTCGAACATACCGATAACCGGGTTATCGAAATGTCGCAGCATAAAGGCGCACATAGGGGCTAACAGTGGGTTGCTCTTGTGCTGCTCCATCATCTCGTCAACGCGCGCGGCGATGATGTCCAGTTCGTCATCTGGCAGGCTGTCGGCGATCGCCTGAACTTCCTTGCCGTCTTTTTCGTAAGTGCGGAATTTCATTTACGTACTCCCATGCCGATCGCTTTCAGCATCAAGTTGATGAATGTGAAATCCTTCGTCTGCTCCAGCAGCTTCTGTCGGTCAGCTTCTTCCTGTTGCTTGCGGTATTGCTCCGCTGGTGATGGCCCGTTCATGGTTGGCCTGCCTGCGTTACGACCTGAACCAGGCGCTCCCACAGCTGCTCAAGCTGGCTTTTCGGTGGCGTCGGCGCGAAGTCTGCGCTGGTGAGAATGTTGTGACGTGCATGCATGATTGATTTGATGCCGTCGAATTTGGGGCAGCCCGATGCCGCCCCAGCAATTGCGTAAGCTTGCATGGGGATACTCCGTTAAATGGGTTGGGTTGGTGTTGGAAAAAGAAGCCCAGCATTGCGCCGGGCGTAAGGATGTAACGTTCTATTTGTTGCTCAAGGGCTCGACTCTTAAGCGTTGGTGACTAGCACCGTCATGGCCTGTAATCACAAGCCATTGCGCTGCTAGTCTGTGGGTAATTTGGGGTATGGCATCCAATGCGTGATGCCACTATGAAGATACCTTTTTGTGTATAACTGTTCGCCATTCACGCTCAGACCATTTGTTACATCACCAAAGTAATCTTGGACATGCACGCAATCGTAACCGCCAACCGGGAATCCATACTGGTCACCACCAGTTGCCGAATACACCAGGCACAAATCATCGATTAGTTCTGGAAGTTGCTCACTACATTTAATCCATTCCATCTATCAATCTCCTGTCAGTGGTTGCTGGCCGCCTCGTTGCGACCGCTCTATATTCATCTAAAATAATCCCTCTGCATCACTTTCCAGATGAGGTGCGTTATGAAGAAAAGTGAACTCCCAATCAAAATCTGCACCGTGTGTGGACGGCCTTTCACATGGCGGAAAAAGTGGGAGAAGTGCTGGGATGAAGTGCGTAAGTGCTCGGAGCGATGCCGGAGGCAGTGAGCGATGTCAGTGGTTACTGGTTGCGGGCGCGGAGCATTGCATCGGCCATTTTGTATGCGCAGTCAGCGTAATAGTCGAAGTCTCCGGGGCGCTCTTCACCAGTCACTGGCCCATTCAGCGTGCCAATGATGGCTCGCATACAATCCCTGGCGAAGTAGTCACGAATGGTGGCGTCAGAAGCCATTTCCATGGGGTGGCTAGCTGCTTCAACCTCCTCCCAATCTTCCATCTCAAATCCTCGCTATCGTCGCCAACACCATCAGCAACACAGTCACTACCCAGCAGATAATGCAATCTTGTGTGCTCATGGTTTTGGCCTTGGTGTAGGTAAAAAGAAACACGCTCGGGGGCGGGCTTAGTCTTCGATGTATTCCCAATTTTCGTTGTAACCATATTCTTTGGGATCAACGTTTGGGCGGGTTAGCCTAAAAGCGAATTCCGTCCATTTGCGTCTTTCATCAGGCGATTGGTCTCCCCAGTTCGGGGCGATGTCGATGGAGTGAATGTTGTCGCCTTTGATGTAATATTGCCCGCAATTAGAGCCGGTATCTTCATCCGCGTATCGGATGTGGAACTCAAGATGAGGGAATCGTTTTGCGATTTCTTCGAAAATCGGGTCGGGGCTCGCCCATGCAGTATCAAAACGGATCTGCAATTCTGCTCCTGATTCAGCGTGGCGATTTAGGCGCTTTTTAAATATCCGTTTGGCGTAAGCTGTGACATGCGTCTTGCGGTGACGATAGCCACGTTTAACGCGTTCTTTTACCTCAGGTACAGGCATCTCAATGTCATAAGCATTCCACTTAGTTCCCCATTTCACGCGTGACCAGTCGTACCAGGAATAAAATCCGTAACGGCTTTTATTTTCCACGCGAAGTTGAGCCTGGCGAACCACATTTTTGATGTGGTTGGCTTTCGAACCGCGCTGGCGAAGCTTTTCGGTGGCCTCTGCAACCGTCATTACATCGCCAAAGTAGAAGTCAGCCATTGGCTTTCCAGCAATAGCAGAAGCCATCATTTCAACGTCGCTACTCTCGTCAATATGCATGCTCTTTGGCATGCGAGTGATGTTGTTAAAGTCAATGCGACCGTACTTATTGGTGATAGATCGAATAAATGCAGCGCGCTCTTTGTTGGTGCCGCCAATGACCGTTAACTCATTGGTAATGTGATTTGGCATTCTTTCCTCACTTAGTGATGTGAACCGCGTCTTTACGAACCTTGCGATGTCCCGCCTGATATAACGCAACATCCGGTAAGCACATCGCTGTGCTCTCATGCTTCTCACGCAGACTTGGTGAGGATGTGGCGCGGGATACGTTTAAGCTGCATCCAGCGCTCGCTAATGCGATATTTCGTGCAAGCTTGTTGTCAGCCTGCACTTGTTCGCGCTTCGCAGCACGACGCGCACGGTAACGATTCTTTGCGTTATCGGACGCCAGATAAGTAACGACTACTGTCATCGTGTACCTCCGGTAATTGGCTTATGCGACATACTCGATAAGATCAGCACCAGCCAAGCCCCACTGACCACAATAACCACGGTCTCGGTTGTACCCGAATGCTGCGAGTGCAACACCATTTGGCACAGGGGCGGCTGCCTTGATGTCAACTTCATCAATTTCGCATTCAATAATCTCGCCGTTTTGGAGTTGGAAGATAACTTTTGGGCGAACCACACGGAGGTGGAATCGTTCGGCTTTTTCTTTTCCAGCAGCAATGATCGCTTCATGGCGGTACTGAACAGCTAGTGCTTCAGCTTGGTCAGCGCTACGTGAATCGTGGAAAGGGAAATACTTAACTTCAACATTTCCGTCCAAGACGACAGCAAAGCATGTAGACATGGTGCACCTCCGGTAATTGGCTTAGGTGATTGGATGGCCGGAGCTGAACCCGGCTTAGGGCTTCCACCTTTTCATGACGAGTTTGAGACCGTGGAGCGTCTTCCTCAGTGCGGTTGCCCGCCACCAGTAAACTGGCGTTCTGTTGTCCATCGTCTTTCCAGAGTCGTGTCTTAACCAGATCGGGATACAGGCACGTAATCTGAGTGCAGCAACTGCACATTCATCCAATCCCAAAGCCAACTGCACTTTGGTTTCCTCCTGCTAGAGAGGAACATTCCCATCAATGTTAAAGAGCGTCGGCGTCCTGCCGTTTGGTGCTGTGCGTCTTGCTGATGGGATAAATATTATGCGTACTGCGCATATGCGTCAAGCGCATATTTAAGATTGAAAGTGTGATCGGAGGTGAAATTGAGTTATGCGTATGAAACAGAAAGAGAATTTTTTTTAATCGGGATATGCAGAAGACACAAAAAAGCCCGCAAATCGCGGGCTAATGTGAGAGAGGGGAGGTGTTATCCGTGACGGCGGTACTGCTGGGACTGGCTGAGCATCACTCGACCGGACACATGAAGCATGTCCATTTCTTCTTCAGAGATGCTCCACTCGCGGTATCTAGGGTTGTCAGATATTACAATCAGTTCAGACTTAACTTTCTGCAGGCGCTTAACGAACATGTCGCCATTGAAGTCGAACACGTAAATTCCATCACCATCAAAGTTGCACACAGCAACGTCCACGAAAATCAAATCGCCTGGCTCAATGGTTCCCTCCATGCTATCTCCACGGACGTTGATCAACTTCACCGAAGACTCTGGCCGGTTACCAAATATGACCCTAGCTTGATCAGGTACGTATTCAATAGACCTTATGACTTCAACGACGTCTCTGGATGGCGAGCCATCACCTGCGCTTGCAGAAACATCAAGAACATCAATCCTGTACACATCATTTCTCCCCTTTCTTATAATGGAACTAACACTGTATGTATCTACAGTATCATTAGCGTCATTAGAAGAGAATAGCTCAGATACAGGAACAGAAAGCGCTTCGGCTATTTTTTCTACCATAGCCTCACTGTAACCCTGCTTACCGCGCTCAAGGCGTGACAGGTTACCCACGTCACTATCAACGCGCAGCGCCAGCTCACTCAAGGTCATCTTATTCGCTTTGCGAATCTGTTTAATTTTTTCGCCTATTTTCATGGCGTCCATTCAACCTTTTTTATGCGTGTCACGCAAAGCGCCTTGCGCATATTTATTGATTCGCATATTATGCGTATAGCGCATTTAGGAGGTGCATCATGCCAACACCATTAAGGAAAATGCGTGTAGAGAAAAAGCTGACAATTGCCGAGGTAGCCATCGCCACTCAACTTGACGTTGGAAACCTAAGCCGAATCGAAAGGGGAATTCAGGTTCCTTCTCTCGAAACAGCTGAAAAATTGTCCCGGTTCTTCAAAGGGAAGATCACGGAGATGCAAATTCTTTACCCGCAGCGATACATGAAGCCAGCTGGTAACGCAGCTTAAGCAACACCGCTCTTTAAAACTCTGAAACCGCTCCCGTCTAACCGCAGGAGCAAAACCCAAGTGACTTGCTCACCGCAATGTCACGCAACGAATTTACTAAAAGGAATTATCAATCATGGAACACGCAAGAAACAGCAAGTTAATCAATGAAGTGGAAACAGAACTCCGATCCCGACTGACACACAAAGGTCAGCGCGTTCTGGCTGATGAAGCTGGATGGCATGAATCGAAGGTAAGCCGGTTAAACCTGCGCGATATGGCAACGGTTTTCGTGCTGCTGGAGAAGGTGTGGGAAACAAGCCTGATTGCAGAAGTTGCCCGACAAGCGGTGGCCGCTGCGATGGGAAAAGAAAAAGCGCCGAACTGCGGGAACAGTTTCAGCGCCTGATGTATGGATTAACTGGATCAACATACAGGAGTAATTATGAGTAGTTTACTTTCGCTTTACAAGGCCAAAGAGAAAAACGGCACCGAAATGTCGGCAAAGAAAACCTTCCTGGTGCCGCTGTCTGAGCTGTATATCGAGCCGGGTTACAACGTGCGTGAAATCGATCAAGCTCACATCGAAGAATTCCGCGACGCTTACATCGCCGGTGAATTTGTGCCGCCGCTGGCGGTGCAGGTGACCGACAAAGGCATCAAGATTATCGACGGTCATCACCGCTATCACGGTGCGTTGCTGGCGACTGAATCCGGTATCGAAATCCCGCGCCTTGAGTGCAAGGATTTTTCCGGTACCGAAGCCGATCGTATCGCTTTCATGGTCACCAGCAGCCAGGGTAAGCCGCTCACTTCACTGGAGCGCGCGGCGGCATATCAGCGTCTGGCTAATCAGGGATGGGAACCTGCTGAAATCGCTAAACGCGTCAAACGCTCACCATCTGATATCGATCACCACCTCCAGCTCCTGACCTGCGGCGACGAGCTGATCGAAATGGTTAAGTCTGGCGCCGTGGCGGCTACAACAGCAGTGGCGCTCTCACGCGAGCACGGGCCAAAAGCTGGCGCTGTTGCGCTTGAGCAGATGGTTAAGGTTAAGGCTGCTGGCAAAACCAAGCTGTCACGCAGCGCTGCTATGCCGCAGTTCAGTGCAACACGAGCACGCCGCCTGGTTGAGCTGCTGTCTGGCGTTGAAACCTTCCCACACGGTGAAGCATCAGCATTGACGCTGTCACCACAAAACGAGTTTGAGGTGTTGGCAATCCTTGAAGAGTACCGGGCACAGCATGCCGGTAAGGACAGCCAATGAGTAACGTTGTCAGAAAGATATCTGATCACAAGGATTACCGTCAGCAGGAAGCACAGCCCACAACTGAAAAGGGGTTTGCCTTGTTCCACAGGAAAATTATGGACTGTGGATTCTACAAGGACTCTCAAGCCGTTCACCTTTGGTTCCACCTGGTCATGAAAGCAACCCACAAACCGATTACCTCATCGACCGAATTCGGCGATGTCCAGTTGGTGCGTGGGCAATGCATTACCGGGCGGCACAAGCTGGCTAGCGAAACCGGAATCTCACCTGATCGCATTCAGTACCTGCTGAGAAAGTTTGTCAGCATGGAGATGATCAGCTCGGAATCGAACCGTAAATTCACCGTGATATCCATCCTGAAATACGACGAATATCAGGCAGATTATTTACCAACAGATTACCAACAGATTACCAACGCAAACCCGCATGGCACTAAGGTTGCAGCGATGGTTGTCCCAAAAGATTCCCAGCAAATTACCACATACAATGAATTACTAACTAATAACTCAATATCTAAAGATATTGAGTGTGCAACTCCCGCCGCAAAACAGACTGAGCCAAAGCAAAGAATTTCCTGCGAAGAAGTCTGGCAATGCCTCAAGGAAGAACTGCCAGAGGCAAGAGGCTGGCGAGTGATGGACGAAGACCGCCGAAACCTGATTAAACGGTTTTGGGGTAAGGCCAACAAAATCGCTCGTCAGTTTGATAACGGCGAGCCTCTCACCATGCAGGGCTTCCGATCCTATCTCCAGTACATCAGCACCAACTGCCGCTGGATGCTGGAAGACCGCCCCGACAACCGCACAGGAAAAACATGGCGCCGCATGAAGTTCGACAGCTTCCTGTCTGAAAAGCTTTACCGCGACGTTCGAGAAGGAGACAAGGATGACCGATAACGTTTTGATGCCACCGCACAGCACCGACGCCGAACAGGGCGTGCTTGGCGGACTGATGCTTGATGGCGGAGAAGAGCGCAGCCTGAAAGTCATGGCAATGCTGAAGGCCGAGAGCTTTTACAATCGCTACCACGGCGTGATTTACACCGGCATCCGTGAGCTGATTAGCAAAAACAAGCCGATCGACATCATCACCCTGTCAGAGCATCTGGACAGCAACGCACAGGAATATGGCGGCTTTGCTTACCTGGCTGAGTTGGCAAAGAACACGCCCTCCGTCGCCAGCATCGTCAGTTACGCCTCGGTGGTGCGAGACCGCGCAATGGAGCGCTACGCGATTGCCAAACTGAACGAATCGTTGGAAATGCTCTACAGCCGCACCGGTATGTCAGCCACTGAAAAACTGGATGCCGTCAGCATCATGACCAATCTGATTAGCGACCATGCCAAGACCGGCGTTCGCCGTGGCCTGCGTTCTTTCGGTGACGTGATGGAAACATGGGTAACCGACCTTGAGAAACGCTTCGACCCGAATGGTGAGCAGCGTGGACTGAGTACCGGCATCCCATCGCTTGACCGCATGTTATCGCCAAAAGGGCTGGTGAAAGGCTCTCTGTTCGTGATTGGCGCAAGGCCAAAAATGGGCAAGACGACCCTGTACAGCAAGATGGCAATCAACTGCGCGGTGCGCGAGAAGAAACCAGCGCTGATGTTCAGCCTTGAAATGCCGGAAGACCAGATTCTGGAAAAACTGGTAGGCCAGCAATCAGGCGTCAACCCAAGCATTTTCTACCTTCCAGCCACCGATCACGAAGACGACGTGTACCACGGCGACTACGACGCTGATTTCAACCGCGCAACGGAAACCGCTAACCGACTACGTGAGCTCGACCTGCTTTACATCGACGATACGCCTGGCATGTCGCTGGCGCACATCGTTGCCGAAAGCCGGAAGATTAAGCGTCAGAAGGGTTGCGTCGGAATGATTCTGGTCGATTACCTCACGCTGATGACCGCCGAAAAAGCTGATCGCAACGACTTAGCATACGGGATGATTACCAAAGGGCTGAAGAACCTCGCCAAAGAGCTGGGTTGCGTTGTGGTGTTGCTGACACAGCTGAACCGCGAACTAGAAAAGCGCGTCAACAAGCGACCGCTGCCAAGCGATTCCCGCGATACCGGACAGATTGAGCAGGATTGTGATTACTGGGTAGCAGTTCACCGCGAAGGCGCATTCGATGAAAGCGTTCCGCCTGGCGAAACCGAGCTGATTCTCCGGCTGAATCGCCACGGCAACACCGGCACCGTTTTCTGCATGCAGCGTGACGGCGCTATCTACGATATGGACCAGCAATCGGCAAGGGCAGAACGCGACTCGCGTCAGGCTCCAGCCAAAGGCCAAAAGAAAGGTGGTTTCTGATGATTCTCGATGACGAAGATGTTTTAACGATTGCCTCGTACTTTTACGCAGACAACCCGCAGGCCCAAAGCATCACAATTGAGCTGCACAAGCTCGAAGAAATGCACATGCGCAGCGCGGCGTCTCACGTTCATCTCGCGCTGCTGTTTGCATCCGGCAAGCTTTTCTCTGGCAAGAGGGCTGCGTCATGACACAGGTAATTCACGGACTGCCCCGCGCTGAGCTGATTAAGCGCGTATTCGGCGAAAGCAAACCTGCACCAAAGGTTGATTCCCGTTCCGACAAAGGCGGCAAGAACAAAACTAAGGTTGGAGGTGGATTTTGAAAAAGTTAACTGCGGAGAAATGCCGCGAACAAATCGCAGAATGCCAGGCGCTAAAAGAACGAGGCTATTTATCAATCAGCGGCGAGTACAAACTGCAAGCCCTTGAGATTGCCCTGCCAGTACTGGAGCAGCAGGAGCGGGGTGGGCATGAACCTAACCACGCCCAGTGTTGCGCTATAGCTGGAGGAGATATTTCCATTTGCGATTGCGTTAACAAAGACTGGGTTTATCTGGCGCCAAAGAGCACCGCCATTAAGCCGCAGGGGGAGTGGATTGAGTGGCGTGGGGGTGAAGGATCTCCAGTTGATAAGGATTCTTTAGTTAAGGTTAAGTGGCGAAATGGTGCCATTTTGGAAGATGCAGCTTATGCCTTTGCCTGGTACCACGACGGCGACCACGATGACATCATCGCCTATCGGGTGATTGAGAATGATGGGAGGGAAGGATGAGCAAGAATCTGCTGGAAGTGTGCAATGACTGGCAAATCGAGCGCGCGATGATTTTAGAGCGCAACCCAGACATGCGGAAGATAGTCGCTGCTTGCGATTTGATGATTGAGCAAGCGGTCGTATCGGCTCGCCAAATTGCTAATGCCGTCGATTTTGATAAGCGCCATCCGGTGCTGAAGGATGAGCCATGAACCAGTTCACCAACCATCAAACCAGCCGCGATGATTGCCGTGAAAGTGGAGAGTGGTAAACCAATGCACATCCGCATCAATAAAAACGAGGTGATTTACTGGAACCTCCTGCCGAAAGAATTACGGTACTGGGGCTATAAGCAATATTGGTATGACGGCCCGGTCCCGTGCATCGGCTTCTGGTTCTTCCATTTTTATATTTGGTGGAAGGAAAAATGAACCATGAGCAACGTAATCCCCCTCAGACCTGACCCACTCCGCCAAGCCTACGAAGTAAACGACAAACTCAACGACACGAAACTGACACCAGAGCAACAGCTGCTGGTCGACAGCATTGCGTCATGCCTGGAGAAAGCTATCGAGGAACGCCATGCAAATCGAGCTGATAAAATCGGCCGGGGGGATATTCACCCCGGCGCTTGATAGTGACATACAACGCCTTACCCGCTTCAAGAATGGCGAGCAGTACACCGCCGAAATCAAGCTAACCCGCAACCCCGCATTTCATAGAAAAATGTTCGCATTCTTCAACTTCTGCTTTCAGCACTGGGCTGCTGACCGGGCAGGGCTTGAGCATGCCGATGAGGCGACACAGTTCAACCGGTTCCGCAAAGACCTGACCATTCTGGCAGGCCATTACGACATGGTGACGAACATCCGCGGCGAGGTGAGGGCAGAAGCAAAGAGCCTGGCTTACTCCAACATGGAGCAGGAAGAGTTTGAGCGCTGTTATTCATCACTGATTAACGCCGCCATCAAACACGTATTCGCCGGCACCAAAGACCAGAACATCATCAACCAGCTCTATTCGTATTTTTAGGAAAACAAAATGCCTAAACGCCACTGGAGTCGAGAGGAAATCGAAATCCTCTGCAATGAATACCCCTCATCACCCACCGATTTACTTGTCGAACTGCTCGGCAAAAGCCAGCAGGCAATCAACTCGAAGGCGACATTCCTTGGCCTGAAGAAAACGCCAGCCATGCTTTCACAAATCAGGCACAACGCTACTGATAGCAGGAGAAGGGTGAGATGAAAAGAACCTGGTTCGCCCACGACCCCGTAGATACAGACACCGCCAACGAACTCATTTCCCGCTACACCGCCCGCAATATCCAGACCCAAAAGACACTCGCGACCGACCCCCGGCTTTGGCTGGTTAGCGCGCTGCTGCCTGAAGGTAATTACGCACCACGGAGAGACCACACCTATGAGCAGAAATGCTGGTCGTGAACGCTGCCACCGCTGCCACACCATCCTCACCAGTGAAGATAAGCACTTTCACGGAATAAGCTGCCACACCTGCGAAGAGGACTCCTGGTATGCAGAACACTTCGAATACGTCCCAATCCACGCCATCTGGCGATACGCCCGATATCAGGTGCGCTGGTTGTCCTGCATTGCTCACCACGGAGGAAGTTTACTGCTGTGCTGCCTGCGTAGATGCATGGGTAGAAAGCGATCCGAATGGGAAAATGGGAGAGGACGATGACTGAAATACGTAAGCTGCCCAAGGGTCGTAACTGCCGAATATGCGATAAGCGATTCAAGCCGCTAACACTCTACCAGTGGTGGTGTTGCGAAGAACACCAAAGCGAGTTGATAACCAAACTTGCAGATGAAGCCAGACAGAAGCGAATAATTCAGCAGGAAAGGAACCGAAAGAAAGAAGCCCAGCAGGAACGACGCAGTATCAAAGTCCGCAAGTTAGCACTACAACCCCTCAGCCATTTCCACAAACAAGCACAAGCCGCCTTCAACGAATACATCCGCACTCGCGACGCCGCCGAACCATGCATTAGTTGCGGGCGCTTCCACGAAGGCAAATATGACGCAGGACATTACCGCACCCGCGGCGCTTCACCGGCAACGCGTTATGACGAAACCAACTGCCATAAGCAATGCGTTCCCTGTAACCAGCACCTCTCCGGCAACATCGAAAACTACACGCCAAACCTGATTAAGAAAATCGGTCAGGCTGCGTTTGATCGCCTAATGGGCCCGCACGAGCTGAAAAAGTGGACGCGGGAAGAGCTGCAGGAGCTGACGGCGCACTACCGGCAGAAAACCAGAGAACTGAATAAGCAAAGAGAGGCAGCATGAGGAAATACAGGGTAACTATCAAATATACGCTGGACGTTGAGGCTGACAATGCGTGTGCAGCGCATACCTTCGCTAAGCGGCTGACAGTGGGCGGACCAACATGTTCAGTGTTTCGAACTTTCAGCTCATTAACTTCAAAGGTCTCTGACTTTTGGTTTGCCAGAAGGAATGGCAATGAATCCGTCAAAGTAAGCGTGGAGGCCGCATGACCGACTACCCCAGACAGAAGTGGCATTTGCTGCGTATGTATCGCACTCGCAACACCTTCCCGGTTGATTACCGAATCATTAAGCACACAGCCAAAATCATGGGGATTAAGCATGCGCATTGAACGTGACTTTCAGCAAATAGTCAGGCTTGCCGGTGTTCGTAGCGCTGCTGATATGCGCCGGCTGTTCGGAAACGGATGGAAGACTATCAACCGATCGCAACAGGCATGGATTAGGCACCTGCTAACCGTATGGGGCCAGCACCTCGGTGGTGAAGATTACGATCGCTGCGAGGTGAACGTTATTGGCCGCCTGATGATGCGCTGTGAATGGAGTGAACAGAAGGGCAGGCAGATAGAGAAAATCGTGTCAGAACTTCATTGCGAAGGCCTGCGCGGGGAAGAACTATTCCGCAAGGCAAGGGACTTACTGATACCTCAGTCATCAACGGCAAACATCATCGCTCTCGCCAAAGAATCAGATGATGCTGCCTTCGTTGAATCAGTCATGGTGAAGACGTTCGGTAAAGACAACCCGGTTCGCAACGTAGCCAGATTACGATACTGCAAGCGCAAGAGCGTGCAAAATATCGGTTCATCGCTGATTTACTTCACCGGCATCAGCCAGAAGGAAGCGCGGAACAGAATGGAATGGGCGCTGGATATACTCGAAGGAGAAATGTTTTATGCAATTAAGCGCGAAATGGATAAGGAGATTCCTAAAATGGCGGCATGATGAGCATAAAAAGCACGAATAGCTAAAGACAAAGGGCAAGCAACCTGGCAAATTAGTGGCATGATCGGGAAGTGAAGCGAACAGATCGCAGCTTAATCGGTTAGTTGCAAAAAATCGTGAGATAGTTAAAGAGCCTCGTAGCCTCACCAGCTAGCGGGGCTTTTTTGCGATATTGACACCCGAAAAAAGTTTTTGTAAAAAGTGAATCGCCTGATGTGTATTGTTCTTTAGTCCAATCATTCATCTCGCATATCAGGCCGAAAGCCCCGTCTTAACCGATGGGGCTTTTTGTTTCACCAAACTCATATAGTGCCAGAGATCAGGGAAGCATTCGCATTTTCCATCAGGGTTTATTATTTTTGCCTTATGTTCTAAATTGTTATCAATGTGGTGAATCCCTCTATGCGATGGGGCTACAGCTACCACTCTTCTGAGTGTCAACAAGCCTAATAGCGGGTAAGCTTAGCTGAACTTACTCACCGGGAGGCACCCGGCACCGCATACACAAAATTTAGGCACTGCTTCGGCGGTGCTTTTTTTATTGCCGAGATTCTAGCTGCCAACCTGAGCATCTTGTGCTGCAAATGAATATGGTTAGCTGACTAATAGTAAATAGAGCAAATAAAGTTAAAATTCCTTCTTATGAATCTGAGAATATTATCTCGCCCCTTCAAGAGCTAAGCCATTAAGAGTGCCGGAGATAAGCGCCGGGTGGGGCACATCAAATTTAAGAGGTCGCCAATTGGCGGCCTTTTTTCGTTTTGCGCCATCCCAAAACTTATTAAGACCCTCATTGCTGTGTGGGGATGCGCGCACTTTTCTTACGACTACAGGCGGCACCAAGCGAACAGCGAGGTGTATATGAGTATCGATATGAGCAAACTGGCATCAGGCGCGGCATACGGCGCATCTGCCGGGACAATTGCCAACGGTCTGCTGACCCGGTTAAGTCCCGATGAATGGAGTGCTGTTGGCGTGCTGGCCGGTATTCTGGTCGCGCTATTTACGCTCGGCATCAACTGGTATTACAAACGCAAGGCCACACTGGCGCAGATCAAAGCGCTTCAACGCTGGCCTACCGCACCCGACCTCACCGAGGATTAATCCATGGCAATGTCAAACACACTGCGCAACAGGCTTATTGCTGCTGCAGGCGGCGGAGCCATGCTTATCGCTACGGTATTCCTCGGAGGAAAAGATGGTGTAGAAGGGCGCGCGTATGATCCCTACAAAGATGTCGCCGGGGTATGGACTGTCTGTGATGGTCATACCGGCGCTGACATTGTGAAAGGTAAAAAGTACACCGACCGCGAATGCGATCGCCTGATGTGGAATGACCTGCAGCCGGTTAAGAAGGCGGTCGATTCTATGGTCAAGGTGCCGCTGGGTGAATATCCTCGCGCCGCGCTCTACAGCTTCACCTATAACGTCGGCACATCTGCCTTCTCCAAATCCACGCTGCTGAAAAAGCTTAACGCTGGAGACCAGGCTGGAGCATGCGAAGAGCTTCGCCGCTGGGTATATGCCGGTGGCATGAAGTGGAAAGGCCTGATGAACCGCCGCGATATGGAGCGTTCTCTCTGCTTGGCGGAAAGCTCAAATGACCTTTAAATCTGAAGCCATAATCATAGCAATTTTGCTAGGGCTCGTTGCTGTGCTTGGTGTGCAGACTGCCATTTATCGAGGCAACGCCATCGACTACAGATCTCAGCGCGATAAAGCGACTGAAGCATTGCAACTCGCTAACGCCACCATTGATGACATGCAGGTGCGCCAGCGAGATGTGGCTGCTCTCGACGCTAAATACACGAAGGAGTTAGCAGATGCGAATGCTGAAAATGACAGGCTTCGCGCTAAGTTGGCTAATGGTAGCCGGGTGCGGGTCGCAGGCGAGTGTAAGAACGAAGCCTCCAGCTCCGGCAGCGTGGGCAATGCAGGAACCGTCGAACTCTCTCCAAGTGCTGGATCAAACGTTCTCGATATCCGAGCCGGAATCATCAGCGACCAGGCGAAAGTGAGATATCTCCAGCAGTACATCAGCGAGCAATGTTTGAAGTAGCCATTACAGAAGCCACTCACTGAGCGGCTTCGATAATTATTGCTTTAATGTTCCTAGTAACGCAGAAACCTTTTCGTTGAGCTTATCCTGATATCCATCATCGACAGGATGTTTAAATTCAATAGGGCCTGCATTAGATACGCCATTGAGATACATATCCCCAAGATTGGTGTCATTACCAATAACGCTGTTTAAAGCAGTAGATAGAACAGCAATTGCTACACGAGACGCATGAGCTTCCAGCTGCATTTCTTCTATGACATCCTTCAGATTATCGATTTGCTTATCTAAATCAGACATGGCAACTCCTTTGTATTTAATCAATTTTACTAAATGGGATTTTTATGGCACTCACCGACAAACAAGAAATGTTCTGTCGCGAGTACCTCATCGATTTGAACGCCACGCAAGCGGCCATTCGGGCGGGGTACAGCAAAAACTCCGCAAATGAACAGGGCGCGCAGAACTTAGCGAAACTTAGTATCGCGCAACGCATCATCGAACTCAAAGCAGAGCGAAACGGACGAGTAGAAGTAGACGCCGATTATGTGCTGCGTCGTCTCGTCGAGATTGATGAGATGGATGTGCTCGACATTCTTCTCGCAAACGGCGAGTTAAAGCCGATCGCTCAGTGGCCCAAAGTATGGCGCACCACGCTATCTGGCATGGACGTCACAGAAATGGCAGGTGACGCAGCCGGGCTGCTGAAAAAAATCAAGTGGCCTGACAAGGTCAAGAACCTCGAATTGCTTGGAAAGCACGTAACCGTCCAGGCATTCAAAGAGAATGTGAAGACAGAGCACGGCGGAGCCATTGGCATCAACCTGAACAAATCCCTCAGTGAGCTATTCGACGATGACGGCAATTAATCCCATCTTCAGACCTTTTGTTAAGCCTGCCCGCTACAAAGTAGCAAAGGTGGTCGCGGGTCAGGGAAAAGCTGGACGATCGCTCGCTTACTGGTTGAGATAGCCAGGCGGGGCGCTTATCGCTTTCTCTGCGCCCGCGAATTGCAGAACAGTATCAGCGACTCAGTCATTCGTCTGCTCGACGACACAATTAACCGTGAAGGTTATCAGGCTGAGTTCGAAGTTCAGCGTGCCAGTATTCGCCACCTGTTCACCGGTAGCGAGTTCATGTTCTACGGCATCAAGAACAACCCGACAAAAATTAAATCGCTTGAGGGTATCGATATCTGCTGGATGGAAGAGGCAGAAGCGGTATCAAAAGAGTCGTGGGACATCCTGATCCCCACCATTCGTAAGCCTGGCTCTGAAATATGGGTCAGCTACAACCCGAAGAACATTCTGGACGACACGCATCAGCGCTTTGTAATCGCTCCGCCTGATGACATCTGTCTGCTCACAGTGAACTACAGCGAGAATCCATGGTTCCCTGACGTTCTGCGGCTGGAGATGGAGGAATGCAAGCGTAAAGACTACGACCTCTACTTGCACATCTGGGAAGGCGAGCCGGTCGCTGACAGCGATATGGCAATCATTAAGCCATCGTGGATTTCTGCTGCGGTTGATGCGCACAAGCTGCTTGGGTTCGACATCGCCGGTGAAAAGCGAGTTGGATTCGATGTGGCTGATGAGGGTGAGGACAGCAACGCCCTGACGCTTCGTCATGGTTCAGTGGCTGTAGATGTGCAGGAATGGGATAAGGGTGATGTTATCGAATCATCCAACCGCGTGAACCTCTATGCCGAGCAGCAACATGCTGATGAAATCATTTATGACTCCATCGGTGTCGGCGCTGGCGTAAAAGCACAGTTGGGCAGAATAGCCAAAGTGAACATACAGGGCTTCAATGCCGGTGGCGCTGTCCTGCATCCTGAATCTGAATACATGGCTGGCAAGAAGAACAAAGACATGTTTGCGAACATCAAAGCGCAGGCATGGTGGCATGTACGCGATCGCTTCTACAAAACATGGCGCAGCGTCGAAGCCCGCAGAGCCGACCCGAATTGCACGCTCGAGTACAAACCCGACGAGCTAATAAGTCTCTCATCGTCCATTCCAAAACTTGAATACCTCAAGGCTGAGCTGTCACGCCCATGGGTGGATTATGACGGTAACGGAAAGGTGAAGGTGGAGAGCAAAAAGGACATGAAGAAGCGCGGCATACCGTCACCAAACATGGCTGACTCGCTGATTATGGCGTACGCACCACTTATCAGGAAGCCAATGGTCATCGACCCACGCCAACTCGGGAGAATTTAAGTGTGGCCTTTTAAGAAAAAAGAGATCGCCGCGCCTGAGCCGGTGAAGCCGCCTGAAAAGCCGGTGATGAAGATTAAGCCCGAAGAAGTAGCCAGTGTCACAGCAAAGCCTGCCAGAGAGTTTCAGCCGTACAAGCCACCTAAAGGCGTCATCCCCGCAAACATCGAGACAGCCGTTCTTGCAATGGACTCGACTGACTACGTTGCGATGAATGATGCCTACGCGATGGGGATGGGCTACGGCAACCTCGACAGCTTCCCCGGCTATCCCTATCTCGCGGCAATGGCGCAGAAGCCAGAGTATCGCAAGATGGTCGGCACCATTGCCGAGGAGATGACTCGTAAGTGGATCAAGCTTAAGACGGTTGGCGATGACGACAAATCAGAGCGCGTTAAGCAACTGGTTGATGCGCTGGAACGCTATCAGGTGCGCGAGAAGTTTCGCGAAGCAGCGGAGCACGATGGTTACTTCGGCGGCGGACAGATTTATATCGATGTCCTGTCCCCAAAAAATGTATCGGCCTGGACTGATGATGCTGAGCTGCAAAGCAAGCTGTTCATCAGCGACAAGAAGATTACCAAAGGGAGCCTGAAAGGTTTGCAGGTTATCGAACCTGTCTGGACATACCCCGGCGTTTATAACGCGAGCAACCCGCTAAGCCCTGATTTCTACAAGCCGACAGAATGGTTTGTGATGGGTAAAACGGTTCACGCCAGCCGCATGATTGATTTCGTATCGCGTCAGGTGCCAGACCTGCTGAAGTCATCGTATAACTTCCGCGGGCTGTCTCTGGTTCAAATGGCCGAGCCTTACGTTAACAACTGGCTGCGCACGCGTGACAGCGTCAGCGACATGATTCACTCCTTCAGCATTCCTGTGCTCGGTACAGACATGAGTCAGGTTCTGATGGGGAATGGCGCGGATGAGCTGCTTAGCCGCATGGAGCTGTTTAACCGCTGCCGTGATAACCGTGGTGTGTTTGCCAAGAACAATATCGGCGAGAGCGAAGAAACGGTTGAGTTCGTCAACGCTCCGCTGTCCGGCCTTGATGTGCTGCAGGCGCAGTCTCAGGAGCACATGGCGGCAGTTTCCAGCATCCCGCTGGTCAAGTTGCTGGGTATCACACCGAACGGCCTTAACGCTTCGTCAGACGGCGAGATTCGCGTTTTCTACGATTACATCCACTCACTACAGCAGGCAATGTTCAGTGCACCGCTGAAGCGCGTGATGGACGTTATTCAGCTTTCAGAGTTTGGCGAAATCGACCCGGATATCTTCTTCGAGTTCGAGCCGCTGTTTGAGATGAGCGCGAAAGAGAAGGCTGACATCCGCAAGGTTGATGCTGACACTGATGCGGTTTATCAGGGCATTGGTGCGCTATCAAATAACGAGATACGCGAGAAGATTGCTGACGACTCCGAAAGCCCTTACCACTCACTGGACTTAAGCGATGACATCGAAATCGAAGAAGGTGACCTCGACGAAAACGAGGAAGCCGAGTCCGAAGACGATCCGCCCGACAAGACCTAACGCCGGTGTCGAAGCCTGGTATCGCAAGCAGCTGGATAAACTCATCACCGAAATGAACTACTCAGTGGTGTACTGGCTGAAAGCGAATTACCGGGCATCCGGCGCAATGGCAATGGATGCATCGCCAGCGGTGTTTATGCGTGATGCGATGAGGAAGTTAGCTAGGCGCTGGCAGAAGCGATTCGATGATGTGGCCGCAAAGCTTGCTGACCGGTTCGCAGGTCAGGCGCAGAAGAACTCTGACGTGTCGCTGTACAACGCGCTGGAAACTGCTGGCATGACAGTTCAGTTCAAGATGACGCCAGCGATGAATAACGCATTGCAGGCGACTATCACAGAGAACGTGAACCTGATTACAAGCATTCCCGAGCAATATCTGACGCAGGTGGAAACGCTGGTTATGCAGTCGGTCAGCCGTGGGCGAGACCTTTCGACACTGACTGATGAGCTGCAGCATCGATACGGCGTCACGCGCAGGCGGGCAGCGCTCATTGCGCGCGACCAGAACAACAAAGCCACCGCAGTTATGCAGACGGCAAGGCAGCAGTCACTCGGCATCACTGAGGGCATCTGGCGCCACTCTCACGCAGGTAAAGAGCCACGGCAATCACACGTGAAGGCTGATGGTAAGAAGTTCGACCTGTCGAAAGGGTTGTATCTGGATGGCAAGTGGACTCTTCCGGGTGAAGAGATTAATTGCCGATGCACATGGTCGCCGGTCATCCCCGGACTTAATTAAACGGAAGCACACATGACTATCGAACGGTTAGCGTTTGACCGCGCATCCGTGCGCAAACTCGATCATGTCGGCAGGCTTCAGGTTTCAGTCAGCAACATCAGCAAAGCGAATGTCTGCCCCTACTACGGGCGAGAGATTCCCGGTCATGAAGAGTTGGGCCTTGACCCTGACAAAATCTACCGGCTGTACCGCGACCCTGAAGAGCTCAAGAAAGCCGCGCCGACATTCAACAACATCCCGATCCTCTGCATTCATACCCCTGACTTCCCCGGCGACCCGCCGCGCGAATATCGGGTTGGCTCTACCCACTCAAGCGCTTCCTTCGATGGCACGTATTTAGCTAATGGCCTGTCAATCTGGGACAACTCGGCTATCGCAGGCATTGAGACTGAAGAGCAAAAAGAACTGTCGTCCTCGTACCAGTACAGGGCTGACATGACTCCCGGCGAATCACCAGATGGCGAAGCATTTGACGGCGTCATGCGTGACATCGTCGGGAACCACGTTGCACTGGTCGAAACCGGCCGCGCAGGAGCTGACGTAGTAGTCGGCGATTCTCTCCCACAGGAGTTCAAACACATGAAGTTAGACCGCAAAGGCGTTGCCATCCGTGCAGCGCTGGGAGCGTACCTTAAGCCGCGACTGGCTCAGGACGCCGCCCCGAAAGACCTGACGGCCATCCTGAATGCCCACAAAACACCGAAGGCAATTGCACAGGCTATCTCCAGTAAATACAAACCGACACTGGCCGCCGACATGGAGCTTGAGCCGGAAGAGTTGGTTGAAATCATCGAAGCATCTGCTGAAGGCGTTGAGCCGGAAGAAGAAGTGAAAGTTGCAGGTGATGACGATAACGAATCGATTATTTCTCTGCTGCGCGAGGCTGGCGTATCGGAAGAGGTGATCGCCAAAATCTCCGCCGCTCTGTCACCTGCAGTTGCTCAGGATGCCGACAAAGACGACGACAAAGACGAAAAGGACGAGAAAGTGGATAAGCCCGCTATGGATGCTGCCATTCGCCTGGCTGCTGACAGTGCCACTAAGAAAGCTGCTGAAAACTTCCGCTTAGTGCGCCAAGCCGAGCAGGACGTTAAGCCGCTTGTAGGTGATCTGGTTGCGATGGACTCAGCTGACGATGTTTACCGCACGGCGCTTGAGCAGCATGGCGTAGACGTCTCTGGCGTTCATCCTTCAGCGTTCCGCGCGATGGTAGCTCAGGCTATCAGCCACAAAGAAAATTCACGCCCTGCAACTATTGCGCAGGACGCCGCTTCCATCAGCGACTTCGAGAAAGAGTTCCCGACCGCTGGCAAACTGAAACGAGGTTACTGAGATGGCAGGTTTTCAGAGTGTAATTAACCAATACCCGGCTCCGGGTGTTGAGGGTGGCTTTGCAAGCACCAACGAACATGCCACCTATCTGGCTGGTGAAGCAGCTCTTGTTGCAGGTACCGATGGCCTGACAATTGGTCGCTTTGCATGGGACGTTAATGGCGTGGCATCTAATGCCGGCACCGGCGTTCCTTCTGGCTTCGTGCATCGCGATGGTCAGGCTGTAATCACTACCTGGCTGGGCGCAGCATCAAACGTTATCCAGTCCGGTCGCGAAGTGACCCTGATGGTTGCTGGTGACTTCTGGGCGCGTACTTCTACTGCTGCTACGCGCGGACAGAAAATCTTTGCGTCACTGACCACTGGTCAGATTCAGACGGGTGCGGCTGGCGCCACGATCGCCGGTTATGTCGAAACCCCATTTAAAGCCGGTAGCGTCGCAGCAGCAAACGAACTGGTTAAAATCAGCACCTGGAGCAACTAATGAATAAGTTTCAACAGCACTACGCCGCAGCGAGCGGCAAGTACGGCATCGTGCTGCCGGGCGCGAAAGACTATCTGAAGCCGGAGTTTGCAGAAAACTTCTCTCTAGCGATGGATGCCCAGCCAACAATGGTTACCACTGGTAGCTCAGGTATCCCGGCATTCTTCACCAACTACGTTGATCCAGAGCTCATCCGTGTACTTGTCACCCCGATGAAGGCTGCAGAAATCATCGGTGAAGTGAAAAAAGGTGACTGGACCACTCTTACCGCGCAGTTCCCGATCGTGGAATCAGCGGGTGAAACCAGCTCTTACGGTGACTACAACCACAATGGCATGACCGCAGCAAACGTTAACTGGGTTCCGCGTCAGTCCTACCATTACCAGACTCACACCCGCTGGGGTGAGCGCGAGCTGGAAATGTACGGTGCTGCGCGTATCGGTTACGCCGCTGAACTGAACGTAGCTTCTGCTCTGGTGCTGAATAAGTTCCAGAACAAATCCTACTTCTACGGCATCGCGGGCCTGCAGAACTACGGCCTTCTGAACGACCCATCTCTGCCAGCTTCAATCACGCCAAACGCCACCGGCACCGGTAGCGGTGTTACATGGTCAACCAAAGATGGTCAGGCTGTGTATGACGATATCCTGAAACTGTTCGGTCAACTGGTATCGCAGACCAAAGGCCTGCTGGACATGAGCACGCCGATGACGCTTGCTATGTCACCGGCTATGTCTGTGAACCTGGCTAAGACGAACATGTATAACGTGAACGTCTCCGACCTGCTGAAGAAGAACTTCCCGAACCTGAAGATTGAGACAGCTATCGAGTACTCAACTACAGCCGGTGAAATAGTTCAGCTGATTGCCGATCGCCTGGGTGAGCAGGACACCGCCTACGCCGCCTTCACTGAGAAGATGCGTGCGCACGCAGTTGTGACCGAAGAGTCATCCTGGAAGCAGAAAAAATCTGGCGGCACTTGGGGTGCAATCATCCGTCAACCGCTGGCAATCGCCACCATGCTGGGAGTGTAAGAAATGGCTGAAGTCGTAACTGTAGGATGCAAACTGCCGAATGGCCTGGTGCTGGATGTTGAAGGTTCTCAGCCGATCGTACTGAATGGCGCAAACTCAGCCACCGTAATTGGTGGCTACGGCCTGACAGAGAACGTCGATAAGGCAATTTTCGATAAGTGGCTGGATCAGCATAAAGACCAGCCCTATGTGAAAAACGAGCTGGTATTTGCTCAGGCGAAAACCAACAGCGCCGAGTCGAAGGCCAAAGAGAATGCTGATGTGAAGTCAGGCCTCGAAGGTCTGCCGCAGGATAACCCGGCGCCAGGCGTAACCAAATCAGACGGTAAATAATCATGGCGATCGTTGTGTTTGATGTCGCGGCATTCCGCGAAAGTTACCCGGAATTCGAAACCGTAAGTGACACGCTGCTGAATGCTAACTTCGTTAAAGCAACGGTCTACCTGAATAACACCGACACAAGCCCGGTCACTGATGTGAATCAGCGAGCGGTGTTCCTGGATATGCTGGTAGCTCACATCACCGCCCTCACTAGTGGGGTAGGCGGGCAGGCGGCGTCAGGGTTGGTTGGGCGGGTAACGAGCGCATCTGAAGGTTCTGTGTCGGTGTCAGTGGATGCTGGACCCTCCAGCTCCGCTTCATGGTGGTATCTCCAGACACCTTACGGCGCACAGTACTGGCAGGCCATGCTGCCATACAGGACGATTCGTTACCTGCCCGGTGGCTCGCCATCGATGTACCCGTATCACTACAATCGCCGCGGCACCTTTCGGAGGTAATCATGACTAGCTTTTCAGGTGGTGAAGGCCTCGAGAAAGCGCTGGCGGAGATTGCGGAGAAATTGGGTAACGGCTCTACATTGCGGGTTGGGTTCCTTGAAGGCGCAACTTACCCTGATGGAGAATCTGTGCCTATGGTTGCTGCAGCTAATGAGTTTGGCGATCCGGGCATGAATCGTCCGGCACGCCCATTCTTTCGACGCATGATTGCGGTCAAATCACCTGAGTGGGGAAATGACATATCAAGGATTGCGATCGCCACCAGTTACGATCCGCGTGCATTTCTCCCATTAATGGGTGAGCACATTAAATCGCAGCTGCAGGAGTCGATTCGTGAATTCACAGACCCACCATTATCTCCCTACACCATTAAGCGGAAAGGGTTTGCTAAGCCGCTGATTGAAACCTCTCACATGCTGAACTCGGTCGATTATGACGTTAAGGACGGCGTATGAACCTACATGGCATTGTGCGCCGCGCTATCACCACAGTTAACGCGGATGTGCCGGGCGTGATGATGGTTAGCCTTGGCACATACACAACTGACGCCGCCGGCCATCGCGTTCCTGCTTACAGTGAACAGGACGTGACCGTGCAGCTGCAGCCACTGACCTACACTGACCTGATGAAACTCGATGGGTTAAACCTGCAGGGCATCAAAAAGAAAGCGTACGTGAACGGTAACTTTGAAGGCGTCAACCGACCGAAACAAAAAGGCGGCGACAAGCTCATCGTTAACGGCGAGACGTGGCTGATTACTCAACCTCTGGAAGAGTGGCCTGACTGGTGCGCCTTCGCTGTAACGCTGCAGGTGAGCACATGAGCGCAACGATAAGCATAAAACAGGATGACCTGACGACCGCCTTGCGCGGTTTTTTATTGTCTCTCGTCGACGTAGAAGTGTTTCTGGCGCAGGAAAACCTTGTGCCGATGCCTAATGAAGACTTCGTCACCATGACGCCGATGTTCATCACCGGTCTGTCAACCAACCGCGTTGCTTATAACGATCCCGGCGTGGGTGCGGGCAGTGAGATGACACAGCGAAGCAATCAGTGGCGATGCCAGCTCGATTTCTACGGCAACACGGCCGCAGAAATGGCTGCGATCGTCGGCACGATGATTCGTTCTGAATACGCCGCGAACTGGTTCAAACAAAACAACATGCCGGTGACACCGCTTTATGCCGGTGAACCGCATCAGACAACGATGATAAACGCCGAGCAGCAATATGAAAGCCGCTGGACGCTTGATTTCATCGCGCAATTTAACGCAGTCGTTACGACGCCTCTGTATTTCTTCGACGAAATTGAAGTCACAGCGATTGCCGCAGACCTGAAATACCCACCGGAGAATGCTTAAATGCCAATCCCTTTAAGTAAAGACATTTCCATCATCCCCGGCGTGTTATCTGCCGGCGGTACAGCCCTCTATCTGAATGGGTTGGCTCTGACCGATAGTGAATATGCGCCAGTTGGTGCGGTTACAGCATTCACCAGCCCTGATGATGTTCTCAGCTACTTTGGCTCAACGTCTAATGAATATGCATTCGCGAGCATCTACTTCAATGGTTATGTCAATTCAACCAAGAAGCCAGGCGCATTGCTGTTCGCTCGATACAACGTGACTGACGTTTCAGCGTTCCTGCGTTCTGGCTCGATGAAAAGCGTCACGCTTGATCAGCTTAAGCTGATGAGCGGCATACTCACTATCACCGTTGACGGCACCGTAAAAACCTCTACCAACATCGACCTGAGCACAGCAACCAGTTTTGCTATGGCGGCCGACCTGATTGAAACCGCAATCGGCAACACCGTAGAAGTGACCTTCGACACAACCCAAAAGGCGTTTGTCATCACGTCAGCAACGGCGGGTGCTAATAGCACCATCAGTTACGCCTCAGGGACCATTGCTACGAACCTGAAGCTAACCAGCGCACAGGGCGCTGTGATTTCTCAGGGTGCTGACCCGGCAGTCGCTGCTGACGCTTTCAAGCAGATTAAGAGCAAGTCACAGAATTGGGCGTTATTCACGACCACATTCGAAGCCGACGAAGCCACACACCTGGATATCTCTTCCTGGGTGAGCGCGCAGAACTACCGTTATGGCTATGTGCCTCACGATAACTCGGTAACAGCAACGGTAAGCGGAAGCACTGATTGCCTGGCATACAAAATCATCACCACCAACAACTATGCCAGCGTGATTCCGGTGTTTGGCGATCATCTTGATGCGGCTGCTGTACTTGGTTACTCAGCGTCTCTGGACTTTGACCGTTTAGAGGGCCGTGTAACGCTGAAATTCCGTGAAGTAGATGGGCTGACCGCGAAGGTGTCCGACTCTGACGTTTATGATGCGCTTATCGCTAACGGATACAACTTCTACGGCGAGTACGCAGAAAACAACGTCACCGAGAATTACTGGGCCGATGGCACTGTTTCAGGTTCGTTCAAATGGGTCGATAGCTTCTGCTTTGAAATCTGGCTGAATGCCAACCTTCTTGGTGATGCGATTGAAACGATGAAATCGAATCGATCATTCCCGTATAACGCGCGTGGCAAGGCAATTATCGAAGCAGGCTTTGCGGACACCTTTGCACAAGGCGTTGCGTTTGGTGGCATCCGCCAAGGTGTGACGCTGTCATCTTCTCAGATTTCAGAAATTAACAACGCTGTCGGCTCCGATATTTCTGCATCACTTAACGCTAAGGGGTACTACCTCTACATAGGAGATGCAACGTCGACTGTTCGCGCAGACCGCGGGCCACCTCCAATGCAGGTATGGTACTGCGATGGCGGCAGCGTGCAGAAAATTTCATTACCATCCACTATGGTTCAGTAAGGAGCCGAATAAATGGCCGGAAATAACACGATCACCAGTGCTGACGCTATTTTTTCGCTCACTGTGACAAATCTTTACCCAACTGCGCAGGTGCTTGAGGGTTACGCCGCAGACGCGATGTTTGCGATGGGCGACACCGAAATGGCGGTCGCTGTCCGTGGCGCCGACGGCAAGCTATCAGGTGGCTTCGTCTTCGGTGAATACCTACAGACGATCACCATCATGCCTGATAGCCCAAGCTGGCCCATCTTCGAGACGTGGGTGCTCACCTCAGTAACGGCAAAAGCAATCTTCCGATGCAACGCGACGATCATCATCCCTGCAACCGGCAAAAAGTACACGCTGACCAACGGCATCCTGCAGCGCACCAAGGCGATGCCTGATGCACAACGCGTACTGGCGGCAGGTACTTTCCAGATTAACTGGGAAAACGTCACCCCTGAAGCTTACAACCCATAAGGCACCACATGGCACGTAAAGAGATTTTCTACACCGTAGACACGAAAGGGCGCGACCTCGGGAAGGTGTTCTTCATCCGCGAGATGTCAGCAACACAGGCTGAATGGTGGGCAATTCGCGCCGGGATGGCGATGGCACGTAGCGGCGTTGAGTTACCTGATAACTTCGCTGACATGGGTATTGCCGCGATGGCTGGTACCGGACTGAAAATGGTTTCACAAATCCCTGCTGCAGAAGCCAAGCCACTGCTGGATGAGCTCATGGAGTGTGTGCAATGCGTTCCAGATGCCAGCAATCAGAGCATCAAGCGCAAGCTCATCGATGATGACATCGAAGAAATTGCCACGCGCCTAAAGCTCCGCATGGAAGTGTTCAAGCTTCACGTAGATTTTTTCACCGCCGCCGCCAGTTAGACATCCCACCAATGATGAGCGAGACCATCATAGGCCTTGCTGATTATGTCAACGTGCCTAAAACCATAGCTACCGTGCTTTCATCAGGGAAGTGCTCTCTGACGGAGCTCAGCACAACGCTGGGCGTTGAGGACTTATGGTGGTGGCTGGAGATTATTACCGTGGATAACTACAACCGGATGGTGGCTAATAAGCAGGGTGATTAACAATGCCAACAATTATCGACTCTCTGGTTGTAACGCTTGGTCTAGATCCGTCAGGGTTCAAGAAAGGCCAGAAGGATGTGAAGGGTGGTTTAGATGACACCCGCAAGCAGGCAGAGCAGACAGCGAAGGACATGGAGGCCGCAGGGAAAAGAGCGGCCTCTTTCTTTGGCTCAATCCGCACTGAGCTGCTGTCACTGGTAGGCGTCACGCTATCAGTGCAGGGTTTCAAATCGTTCGTCACCGGCATGACAAACGACCTGATGCGCCTCGGCATTCAGTCGCAGTCTCTGGATATTTCTGCTAAAGCGCTGGATGGCTGGGAGCGTGCAGCAAGCGCAGCTGGCTCAAGCGCTGAGAAGATGACCGGCACACTGAGCAACTTTCAGGATGTGCTGACGCAAATCAGAACGGGCGGCGGCCAGGACAATCCGCTGTTCGCGGCGCTTTCATCGTTCGCCGGCGCCACAGGTGCAAACTTCGATTATCAGAACGATAACTCCGAAGCGATCATGCGCAAGATTGCTACGAACTGGACCAAGCTAAATAAAGACGCTCAGCGTCGATTTGGCAGCATGTTCGGTTTCGATAACGCAACACAGCAAGGCCTATCTAACGGCTCTCTGGTGCGCGATGCAGACCGATTTGCACAGATATCCAAAGCAACGGACGATGCAACCAGGAAGGCGCTGGAGTTTAATCGGCGCCTGGAGGAGATGAAGCAGAACTTCTCCGCAGCAGCGCAGGTTCTTTATGAGGCGCTCATTCCCTACGTTGAAAAGCTCATACCGATAATTGAGAAGGTCGGCATCTGGATAGCCGAACACGGACCGGAGATCGAGAAGTTCTTCACTGATTCTGCCGCCGAAGTAAACAAGGTGGTTGATGCTGTAGGTGGATGGCAGAACGCACTGGAAATACTGGCTGCGTTTGTCGTCGGGAGTTGGGCGCTGAAGATGCTTTCCGGCATTGCGAGGGTGCGCGGCGGCTTTGCTCCGTTGCTTGCTGCAATCGCAGCTGTAAGTGCGTGGGATAAACTCGGCTCGAGCGATGAAGAAGCCAATAAGGAAGGTAAAACCACCGCTCAGTACCTGATTGACAAGATGAACAGCAACACCGGTAGCACCAGCGGCATTATGGGCAAGGCTGATGAATGGCTCAAAAAGTCATATGCATGGTGGGATTCAATCAGCAAGACCGGCGATGCAGATAACAAATATGACGCCTACGGCACTAAGCCACGCGGAATTCGCAACAACAACCCTGGCAATCTGAATTTTGCAGGTCAGGCTGGCGCCACAAAAGAAGGTGGTGATAACGGCCGATTCGCTGTGTTCAATTCAATGGGTGAAGGCGTGGCGGCGCTGTATAGGCAGATTCAGCTTTATTTCAATCGCGGCATCAACACCATTGAGTCGATCGTCAATAAGTACGCACCAGCATCTGACGGAAACAACGTTGCATCCTATATCCAGCAGCTTGTAGGTGCGACCGGAAAGGGCTCAACCGATGCGCTTTCCGGCGATGACCAGGAAACCGTGTTCAAGCTCATTCGCGGCATCATCAATCATGAGAATGGGAAAGGTTATGTCAGCGACACTGATATCCTTAGCGGTATTCAGATTGGTTCTGGCGCAGCAGCAATGCGTCAACCCGGAGCGCAGCAGCAGGCCGGAACGCAAATTCACATCGGTGAGATGAAAGTGCAGAGCAATGCATCAAGCATCGATGCGCTGGCTCAGGACGCGCAACGCAGCATAAGCCGCAACAGTCTTCTTGTGCCATCTATGTCAGGTCAGGGTGGATAATGAACTTTTCTCTGAACGAAACAACGCTACTGAATGCCGTGCAGGGTGGCGGCATTTTCTCAGTCATCAACAGCATTATCAGCCCCGGCTACGGCATCTACTTTAATGACGGAACTGGCAAGGCGTTAAGCCCGTCATCATTCCTTGGCATTGAGTATGGTGCTGATGCTTCAGTCGTATCAGCGCCAATAGAGAGCGGTTCTTACAGCTCTTATAACAAGGTGAAGCGCCCGCCGGTTATACGTGTGCTGTTCGTTCTTGAAGGCTGGTCCGGATTGACCGGTTCACTGCCAAACCTGACCAACTTCTCACTGACCAGCCGCGCCGATATGCTTGCTGCTCTCGATGCGATGGTAGCTGAGGCAAAGACGTACGACATTGAGACGCCGGACACGACTTATGAAAAGTACGATCTGGTGCGATTCAACTACCGAACGTCAGAGCGCGATGTGACGCTGCTGACCGTGGAGGCCATTTTCCAGTCCGTTCTGGAAGAGGCGGAGGTGACGCTTACCAGCACTACGGCACAGAGTAAAACCACCTCCAACACTACCAGCCAGGCATCCAGTGCGGTAACCGAGAAAGTGAATTCTTCTACCTCAGAAGCCACTCAAAGCAGTGTTTCATCGGCACTAACCGGCCTGAAAAACTCAGTTTCCAGCGCCGCCACTACGGTAGCCAACAAGGTATCTTCGGTAGCCAGCAATATCACGCAGACGACTACGGCATCCATCAACGGTGCCGCAACCTCAGCTATCAACAAGCTCTCATCATCCGTCACTGAACTGGTTAAGGTAATCACCTGATGCAGACAATATCATTGCAGGCCATTAAGGCGCAGGAGATGACCGTCAGGCTTGGCGATCAGTCAGTAACCATTCGCATTTACCAGCGTACGACCGGCCTGTATATCGACATCGGCATTGATGATTTGTGGATAGCGCAGGGTGTTATCTGCATAAACGGCAACAAGTTGGTCCGATATTCACACCTCGGATTCCGTGGTGAGTTGTTTTTCGCTGATACGAAGGGAAGTGATGACCCGACTTATGATGGATTGGGTGATCGCTTCCAGCTCTTTTACGCCACTGCTGAAGAAATGAGTGCAGCCGCATGACCTACAAAAAACGCAGCCTCAAGTTTCAATTCACCTTAAAAGATGGTGCTTTCGACGAGAAGGGTAATGACACCCTTACGATAGACAACATCAAGGCTGAGGTGGAAATGGGGGCATATGGTGGCGTGGCGGGATCGGAAATGAACGCGCGCGTGTTCGGCCTGAGCCTTCCAAATATGGCCCTGCTTAGCTACAAGGGTCGTCAGCTCAGCAGCATTAAACAGAACATGATTAAGGTGTGGGCAAATGATGAGCCGTTGTTCCTTGGCGCCATAACCAACTGCTTCCCTGACATGAACCAAATGCCAGAGTCGCCGCTTATTCTGAATGCGTTCGCTACAGGGTTTGAGCAAACGGTCAACGCATCACCGTTTTCGGCAGAAGGCTCGGTTGATGTTGCGACCGCCATCAACTCAATAGCCAAAACGATTAATTACACAGTCGTGAATAATGGTGTAACCGAAAAGCTGTCCGGCGCCTACTTTCGTGGCGACCCGATTAGCCAGATAAAGCAGATATGCAGCGCCGCCGGAATCAACCATGACGTGAGGCTTGGAGTGGTTTATATCTGGCCTCCGGGCGGAAGGGTTGACGATGTTATGCCATATGTGTCGAAGAATAATGGTCTCATTGGCTATCCCGTTCCCAGTGGTTATGGGATGAGCTTTAACACCATTTTCAGCAATCTTTTCTGTCTCGGCCGCCGAGTTAAGCTCGATACAGAATTGCCAAATGCCAGCGGCGTCTACACGGTTATTTCAGCGAAACATCACCTTTCAACCTGGACTGAGGGTGGGCCGTGGTACACGTCAGTTTATGGTGCCAGTACTGACCTAGGGGCGATCATGCAATGACTGAAAAGAAAATGGCGGTTCGCCCGCAAGACGTAAATCATGAAGCCAACGCGCAAGAATTCATGTTCCGCGCAATGCTAAACAAAAACGCTTTCATCCAGATAGTTCGCGTAGATAAGGTTAAGTATATTTCGGATGATGAACCGCCGCTGGTTAACCTGACACCTCTGGTGTTGGGGTTTTCGGGGGAGGGGACACCGATAGAAAACAGTCAGGTTTTCAATATTCCGGTCTGGCGCCTGCAGCGAGGAAGTAGCGCATTAATCATGGATCCGGTAGTAGATGACATTGGCCTAATGCTCTGTTGTGACCGCGATACCAGCCGAGTTCGCGAAACAAAAAAAGAAGATATGCCCGGCTCATCGCGCACGCATAATGAAGCTGACGGCGTTTATTTGGGCGGCATGCTGAATGCAAGCCCAATGCAATATGTTCGATTCGCAGATGACGGAATCTCGATCGTGTCACCGCTGGTTGTCACAGTTGAATCACCAACGGTAGAAATAAACGCATCAACCTCTGTAACGCTAAATTCATCCAATATTGTCCTCAATGGCCCTGTTAGTCAGGGCGCCGGAAGCTATGCCGGTGACTTTAACTTCAAAGGTAACATCACTGCTGAGGGCGAGGTTACAGGCAAAGGAATTAAGTTATCTGACCACGTACACAACGGTGTGCAAACGGGCAGTGGAAACACAGGAAAACCACAGTAGAATTTGCGCTCACTTGCGAACGCTTTGCATTAAACTCCAGAGGTAATCAGGAGGATTTATGAAAAAAATTATCTGGCTTACCCTGTTGTTTTCCAGCTTCATTCAGGCACAGCAAATGGATACTGGCGCCATAATTAACGCATGCGGAGCAGTGCCGCGACTTTACTCTGTCGCCTCTTTGGCTGCATTTGACAAAGATAACTCTCAGTGGCGAGAAGCAACCTACAGCGTTGCCACAGAAATAATGATTGGCAATGATGAAGCCGACCGCATTATCGATTCGCTTCGCCAAAATAGAGATATCGCCAATCACTTTATTCAGTCTGGCGCCGGGCAGGCCGATCCGCAGTTTATGGAAAACTGCATGCTTGAGCCTTCCAAATACATACCCAGCTACCAGCGGCTACTCAGGGCCGGAAAACTAAACTCTCACTAACCCGCTTCGGCGGGTTTTTTATTGCCGGAGAAAGCATGCTAACCAAATCACTTCAGCTAAACACCGAAGCATGGGACATCACTCTGGATGGCGCAGGCAACCTCGCATCGACTGCAAATCCCTACGCAGTGGCACAGGACGTTGCGTGCGCCTGCAAGACGTTCTTGGGTGAAGCCTGGTATGACACCACGCTTGGCATTCCTTACTACCAGCGCATCCTCGGACATTGGCCAGGCACGCAACTGATCAACACCAAGATGCAGTCAGAAGCGTTGAAACTGGATTACGTCCAGACCGCAACTTGCACGACCGTCATTGGCAAGCAGAACCGCGTAGCTTCCGGCGTCATGACCATAACCGATACGAACTATAACCAGAGCACCATCAATTTCTGAGGCCAATATGGTAGATGAAGTAATTGTCACAACCTCAGTGCCGGCGGCAACGTTCTCTGACATTGGCCTCTCCGTTCCTGATGAGAAAGATATTCTCGACGGGCGACTGAGCGATCTGGATGACGCGCTGGGCGGCGGGATGAGCAAAAGCCTGACGACGCCGCAGGGGCAGATTGCCATGAGTGACACGGCAATTATCGCGGAAAACAATGACCAGAAGCTGGCGATCGTAAATGGCATCAACCCCGATTATGCATCCGGACGATTTCAGGATGCTATCGGACGCATTTATTTCATTGACCGCATAGCCGCGCAGGGGACCACGGTTACAGCCACGGCAACCGGATTGGTTGGCACATTAATTCTTGCCGGTAGCGCTGCGCAGGATGACGCGGGTTACATCTACTTCTCACTTGCTGACGCCACTATCCCTGCATCGGGCGCAGTCGATATCGTGTTCCAGAATCAGACAACCGGCGCTATTGCGTGTCCGATTGGCTCACTGAACACGATTTATCGCGCGGTTAACGGCTGGTCAGGAATCACAAATGCCGCCGCCGGCGTGCCGGGTAACGCGGTAGAGACTCGCGCCAACTTCGAATACCGACGCAAACAATCAGTGGCGTTAAACGCGAAAGGTACTCCAGAGTCAATTTATGCCGCGGTACTCGATGTGGAGGGTGTTGTGGATGCTTACGTCTGGTCGAATCACTCTGGCTCGACGGTGAACATCGGTTCAACAAATTACCCGGTACCAGCGCACAGCGTTTATATAGCCGTTTACGGCGGTGAAGCGGCTGACATCGCGCAGGCCATCTACGTTAAGAATCAGGCTGGTTGTGGGATGGTTGGCAACACCTCAGCGGTGGTCACTGATACATCGCGCGGCACCAATATTTCGCCAAAATACACGATCACATGGAACACGCCAACGCAGACGCGAACCTACTTCAAGGTGCAACTGGAGAACACTTCATCCCTTCCTTCTGACATTGTCAGTCAGGCGCAGGAGGCGATTATCAGTGCGTTTAATGGCAACAGCGAGTTGGTACCTAAGGCGCGTATCGCATCGAAGGTTTTCGCCGGCGGTTATTACTCAGTGTTGAACAACATCGACACTGCATCCGTAAACGTCCTGTCAGTGACCATCAGCATCGACGGCAAGAATTACAGTCCATCCGTTGAATACGGCGTTGACCAGATACCTTCTCTCGATGCCAGTGACATAAGCGTAACCCTCGTATGAAGAATGTGAGAGACACAATCCTCACACAATACGCCGCAAGCCCTAACCTCCGAAGCCTGATTGAATCATTTAATACCACGATGGATATGACGGAATTCACCGAAGAATTCCTCACGACCATCTGGGATATCTCTACGGCTGAAGATTACGGGCTGGACGTGTGGGGTAAGATAGTCGGCGTGTCCAGGCTGCTTAACGTGCCGCAGCAAACTACTAATTTCGGTTTCGACGAAGCGTTTATAAGTGCGATCGACGAATCACCAAAGCCGTTCGATGAAGCTCCTTTTTATGAGGGGCTGCAGCTAACCACAACGGTACGGTTGGCTAATGATGGCTTCAGAAAGCTCATCCTTGCCAAAGCTATGGCGAACATTACTGACTGCTCAATCCCTTCACTGAATAACGCACTCAATTACCTCTTCGAAGGTGAGGGTGATGCTTTCGTAGCAATCACCGGCGTGATGTCGATGAGCTACGTGTTCAGCTTCAATCTGTCACCGGTTGAATGGGCGATTTTGCTGAATTCAAATGCGATCGCCAAGCCCGCAGGGGTTAGCGTCAGCATCATGTCACTCGACTTTAATAACACATTTGGCTTCGCCGAGGCTGATATGCAGCCATTCGAAAGCGGAACGTTCTTCCCTGATTCAGGAATTCAAAATGCAAACCAGCTCACAGCCTAAATTACTTCCAATCCCTTTCGCTGATGGGGGTTCAAAGCAGGACATTCCCAACGACTCTCAGATAGGCATAGCAGCCGGTCGAGCTTCTTATAATGATGGTTTTCCTCCCCTGACGCGGACGCCATTGGCTGCCGGTGGAGTCCCTCCATTCGGTACCGACTTTAACGGCGTGTTCAACGACATCACCGCAGCAATTCGCTGGTCACAGGCTGGCGCCGGTTACCCATTCAATGCTGCGTTTAACACTGCCGTGGCTGGTTACCCGAAGGGCGCAAGAATCCCAAATTCAGCCCTGGACGGTTTCTGGCTGAATACCACGGATGGCAACAGTGCTAATCCTGAAAATACTACATCATCACTGACAGGATGGATTCCATCTGGAGTTTATGGTGTCACTACCATTACAGGTCTTTCCGGATCTAGCGTAACCCTGACAACACTTCAGGCATCTAAAGACCGAATTACACTAGCTGGCACCCTAACCGCCAATATTAATTTAGTGGTTCCCGCGTGGGTAAAGAGTTGGGATGTCGTTAATAACTGCGGAGGCGCATATTCAGTAACTATTAAAACTCCATCTGGTAACGGGGTACAAATACCAAATGGACTTACGGCTTATGTTGTAGGGAACGGGGTAGATATATTACAAGATAATGCTTTGCTGGGTAATTCCGGAAGACTTCTCAACGTCCAGCAATTTACCTCAACAGGAACATATAATCCGACGCCCGGAGCAAAAAAAATAATTGTCGAAGTTTGGGGTGCCGGAGGAGGCGGTGGCGGCGCTGCGGCAACGGGAGCTTCAACTGTAGCTGTAGGCAATTCTGGAGGCGGCGGCGCTTATTCTAAGGGGCAATATTTAAACCCGACAACTACGAATGTTACTGTTGGTATAGGGGGCGCGGGTGGCGCTGTTGGAGCAAACAACGGCAACTCAGGAGGGGCATCATCTTTTGGATCCTTTATTGTTTGTGCGGGAGGAACAGGAGGTTTTGGTGGCACAGCTCAGTCAGTAGGATATGTAACAGGAGTTACATCAGGCGGCCTGGTTACCACATCAGGAAACATCCTGAACATTGGTGGTGGCACGGCTACTCAAGGTTTCACGATTAACACTGCCGGTCTAATACAATCCCTTCCTGGTGGCGCATCAGGAGTTCCCGTAGGCCCAACCTCAGTGGGGTGTGGCGGTTACGGGGCATGGTCAAAAGCAAACTATGTTGCTTCAGGTGGTGCAAACGGTATTAACGGCGCGGTAATTATCTGGGAGTATGCGTAATGGCAGCTTATGCACTAATTGAAGATGGGGAAGTGGTAAATACGATTGTTTGGGATGGGCCTGAGAGAGCTCCAATCGATTTTGGGGAAGGTGTTAGCTATGTAGAAATACCAGAAAAAAGTAATAATTACCCATCAATAGGCTGGGGATTTAAAGATGGTTTTTTTGTCGCTCCATCGCCAACAGAACAAGAAACTGAAGAGGTTAGAGCGGAGAAAACAGCAAACAACATAGCTACAAAAGAATCACTAATGAGCATAGTGACACAGAAAATAAATATATTGCAGGATGCTGTTGATCTCAATATGGCAAACGAAGAAGAATCTAAGGCTCTTCCACCGTTGAAGAAGTATCGAATTCTTCTGAGTCGAATTGATGCCAATACCGATACTGACATCACGTGGCCAGAAATGCCAAAATAAATTTCACAGGGCGACGATAATGCCGCCCGTGTTAAATTAATTGAAATGTATAAAGTAAAAATCTTCAAATTTTAGCACGCTAAAGTATTCTGTTCTCGATATGCCCTTAGCTCCATGAAAATGACTCATGCCTTCATCTAGTGTTTTCTTGTCTGTTATATTTATGTCGCGCAAGAAGTATGTTTGGCGAAGCTTTATGAACCCAAAAGGATTGTTACCATAGAAATATAACGGCAGCACCTTTTCCAAGTAAGGGATTCTCATAATTGCATTAATTGATACAATTGTGCGAGGCTCGCTTCCGACTATTATCAGCTTATCGGCATTGGGTTTAAATCCAGCATCAAAAAGTCTGTATGAAATTTGATCTGAGATGCTAGATTCAAGCCTAGCCTGATCTTTTAGAGCGTAATTGTATGTGTAGCACAAATTAAAACAGAACAATAACACAGGAAGCGTTAGTAACGTAAAATACAAAACAGCTTTATTATAATGACGTGTTAGATTATAGGCAGAGTATGAGAAAAGAAACATATAACCAACCCCACCTATTAACACTCGAGGTGAAAATACAGGGAACTTAAGGAATGCCAAGCTTCCAATAACAAAATACAAAGATAAAATTGGGGCTAAAATCAATATTAAAACATTAACAACAGTCAAGGCAGTAAACGCTTTATGTTTAAAAACCTTAAATGATGAAACTACTGACGAGAGCAATATTACAGATAAAGTAAAAATAAATATCACTCTCGATGAAGAACCACCTAGCAAAGGACCTATTAATTCAATAAATGAATGAATATTTTGACTGATGTCTGATATATTAAAGGTGGTTTGGCTATGCGTGATATTATATTCGAGTTTTACAAAATGCTTTGCTATCACAAGCGAGTAAAAAACATAAGCAATGGCCAATGACGCTATGCTTTCCAAATTTGTCTTTATTAAATGCGCATGATTAGAATTTCTATTTACGCCTGCAATATAAGATACAACTACCAAAATAATATAAAGATTGATCGTCGCCTGATAAAGTGAAAGCATAGCCAATATAAGAAATGACTGAAACAATACTCTACTCCTGCCTTCCTTCCGAGAGAAAGCAGATAAGAAGGCCAATGAAACACTAAAAAGCATTGTCATTGAATCAAAATTATACGCAAGGTTTTCTAAAAAAAACGGACTTGCAATTGCAACAAGACAACTTAATGATATTACAATCCTATTATCATTAAATATATACGTGCAAGACCTTTCGAATGAATAGATGTATGCAATTAGGCCAATTATTATGTATAAAGGAGACAGGTTAAATACATTTACAAAAAAATTTATTATCTGCATGGATAGAGTTGCGAGTGGTCGCCCGTTGGACTCCCAGTCATAATAGCCCCAAATCGTCCTGCCAATGTCATCCTGATAAGACACTGGGGAGAGTATGAATGGAAGCGTATAAATTGCAACTATAAAGATTGAAAAAAATGTATTACTGCGACTCATCATCTAACATCCTATTATCTAAACTTAATCTTAAATTCCTATGAACATATTTAAAATGCCCTATTGGAAAGTCGGATAGCTTACTTGAAAAAGTAAATGCAACACACGATTCGAATACTATGTTGGGAGGTAGATCGCCTGAATATTTAAGCATTATTGGAATGGTCAGGTCAGCGAGAAATGCAAATAACATTCGCATTATTTGTCTCTACGAGCTGTATTTTATCAGTTCTGTTACTACAAGCCTCAATATCACTTTCCTCTGGAGGAGTAATGTTTAATCTTTCATTAGTAAGGAAATAAAAAAGACCATTTACAGCCCAGAAATCAACACTTATAGCCCCATCATTAACTAGAGTTAATCTTTTATTATTTTGCTCAGATTTTTTAATGGCATTATATGCGTTCAAAATTAAAATCTTGTCTTGCTTTTGAGACATTTCAGTAAGATATAGGTAATTATTTGATGATAACAACCCCATCAATAGTGACATAGATAGGATTATAATCTTTGTTTTTCGAAGACCTTCATTGTAAAAAACAATAATTACTGCGACGTAAAAGAAGGAAACGGAAAAAAGAGCTCTAGGTGTAGGATCCCATGCTTTAAGCAATGAAATTGGTAAAATAATAACTAAAAGCATAATAATTGGCACTGCTAATGAAGACAATCTCAATCTTTTAAATTTAAAGATGTGAGTAAATAAAAACAACAGAACACTTGTGGTAAGTAACAAACTATATTGTTTTGGTATAACCCACCAGTTAGAGTAAAAGAAATTAGGCAGTAGTGAAGCTATATCACTCAGCCTGCCATGGATATCTGTAACCAAGCCAGCTCTTGAATCCCAGGTGTTTTCTCCAGCGATATTCTTCGTTACTTTGAAAAGTAAAGCGTATATCACTACCCCGAATATTATAGGTAATGATCTTTTGAAATTAGAGAGAGAGATTAAGTTTATATCTTGCTTATAGAGTTTGACTAATGAGAATATCATAGCAACAACAAATGCTGGTTGATAATTCCCACATATGAGGACAATGAAAATCGACGAATAAAATCCAGACTTAAAATCACACTTTTCTACAAAGTTATCGAAAGTTATTATAAATCCTATTACGCATAACATGCACAATGAGAAGCAAACCACTGCAAGATGGTATACAGCCATCATGCTAAATACTGGATGACTCACCACTACCGAGGAAAGTAAACATGTTGCGATTAAGCCGCTATCCTTTGGTAACAACTTGGTTACAGTCAAGGAGGCGGCTATAGATGTAGAAACAAAAAATAATGGTGTAAATATTGGGCTGGATGAAACTATGTTTATATGTGTGTAATTAAAAAAACCTGTTATGATGGCTTGTACGAATCTCCCCTGATTTAGGTAAAAGGACATTGGCATGTTTTGAGATGCTAGCAAAAAATCATCTGGCATATAAACTATGAATAATGACCTCGAGCATCCCAGCAACATAACAAAAAAACACAACAAAGACGATATCACTATCTTATTTATGGAAGATAGCGATGATGATTCTAACTGCAATGACTTTCCTATCATTTTATAATTTCCCTTTGCGGTTTTTTATAATGTACTTTGGCCTCTGCTTTGTTTCTATATATATTCTGCCCATATATTCACCAAGCACGCCAATTCCAATGAGTTGTATGCCACCAAGAAAAAGCATAGAAACCATTATGGAGGTATATCCTTTAACAGCATTCCCAAAGAACAGGGTGTCAACAGCCATATATGAGCCATAAATAAAGGATATTCCAGCAACAATCAATCCTATGTAACTCCATATGCGCAGAGGAAATGTTGAGAAACTGGTGATGCCTTCTAGAGCCAAGTTCCAAAGTTTCCAGCCATTAAATTTTGTTGTTCCTGCTACGCGATCTGCGCGTGCATATTCAACTACTTCAACCTTTCCTCCTACCCACGAAAGTATTCCCTTCATAAAGAGATTACGCTCTGGCAGCAACTTTATGTGCTCAACCATCTCTCTAGACATCAAACGGAAATCACCTACATCCTCTTCTATAGTTGGTGAACTGATCATGTTATGTAGCCGGTAAAACCATTCGGCTGTTTTCCGCTTAAGGTGACCATCTGAGCTTCTATCTGAACGCTTAGCTAGCACAACGTCAGCACCATTCTCCCATCTCGCTATAAGCTGAGGTATGACCTCAATTGGATCCTGCAGGTCAACGTCAATTGGAATGACTGCATCTCCGGTAGCATGTTCTAGGCCAGCAAACAAGGCCGGTTCCTTTCCGAAATTCCTGGTGAAACTTATCGCTTTAACCTTTTCGTCAGAAATTTCAAGAGCGTTTATTATTTCTTCAGTGCCATCCTTGCTCCCATCGTTGATAAAAACTATCTCAACATTATAATCACTCAGCACACTGCGCACAGCATTATAGAAAATAGGAATGGCTGCATCTTCATTAAATACAGGCACAACAAGTGATATCTTCATTTTCTTTCCTTGAATACGATGAATTTAGAATATAGGAATCCGCACACCAGACTTATTGCAGAAAATACAACAAGAGTTGCTACGGGAGGCGTATTCAGCCGGTCAGCATATGAGCCAATCATTACAGCAACCAACCCCATAAAGAAGACATACATTATATAACGGATAGTTGTTGCTTCTGAATTAAAAGTCCATTTAGCGTTTGCGAAAAATGAGAAACTAACAGCTACGCAAAATGCGGCGAAGTTTGATAGCGATTGCGTCTGTCCGCGCTCGAATAGTATTGCAAACGTGATCCAGTGAATCGCAGTATTTAGCACACCAATGGTGGCGTATCGTGCAAAGATTTTAGCCATAAGCATTCTCTTAAAAATTTTCAGCAGATCCTGACATTTATATGAACCGTAAGCAAGAATTTACATAAATCGACTTGATAAATTCCACCGATCGATACTACTGTATTTATATACAGTATCTATCAGGGAGGGATATGACCATGCCCCGCGACTACGAAATCAAAGACGCCTTCAGGTTCGCAATCAAACGCGATGCCGCTGGCCGCTACACCGTAAGTACACTCGACTTTGTCACTGAACTTGAGCGCCTGAACTGGCATTACACGCCACGTCAAGCGAATAACTGGATCGAGGCTCACAAGTCAGTATTCCGGGATATCTCAACATCGGAAGGTGAGGAGCGCGTGTTTCAGGTATTCAATCCAAACGGCGGTATGTGATGTTTGCGCTCGTTGACGTGAATTCTTTTTACGCCAGCTGCGAGACGGTATTCAGGCCTGATTTGCGCGGTAAGCCGGTTCTGGTGCTCAGCAACAACGACGGTTGCGTAATCGCCCGGAGCGCCGAAGTGAAAGAGCTGAAAATCCCTATGGGTGCGCCTTACTTCAAGCTGAAGGACGAAATCCGCCGCCACAAGATTCACGTGTTCAGCAGCAACTATGCGCTATACGCCGACATGAGCAACCGGGTGATGACGACGCTGGAGCAGATGGCGCCATCGGTTGAGGTGTATTCCATCGACGAAGCATTCCTTGATTTAACTGGCGTTCGCAATTGCCGCGTGCTTGAAGATTTTGGCCGCGAGGTGCGGGAGCGAATCAAGCGAGACACGCATCTGACCGTCGGTGTCGGCATTGCACAGACCAAGACGCTGGCCAAGCTTGCCAACCACGCCGCGAAGAAGTGGAAGCAGACCGGCGGAGTCGTTGACCTGTCGAATGTCGAGCGGCAGAAAAAGCTGATGGCGCTGGTACCGGTAGAGGATGTCTGGGGCGTCGGCCGCCGCATCAGCAAGAAGCTGAACACGATGGGCATCATTACCGCCAAAGACCTGTCTGAGCAGAGCACATACATCATCCGCAAGCACTTCAACGTGGTGCTGGAGCGTACGGTGCGTGAGTTGCGCGGCGAACCATGCCTCGAGCTGGAAGAATTCGCGCCGACGAAGCAGCAAATAGTTTGCTCCCGATCCTTCGGTTCACGCATTACCGAGTACGTGGACATGCGACAGGCTGTCTGCTCATACGCAGAACGCGCTGCCGAGAAGCTGAGGCGAGAGCGCCAGTATTGCCGACAGGTAGCCGTGTTCGTTCGTACCAGCCCGCACGCCGAAGGTGAGGTGTTCTACGGCAATCAGGCTATGGGCAGGTTGCTAACGCCGTCCAATGACACACGCGACATCATCCGGGTTGCTATGCAAGGCCTCGACCACATATGGCGCGACGGATGCCGGTATATGAAAGCAGGCGTGATGCTGGGCGACTTTTACAGCCAGGGCGTTTCGCAGCTCAATCTCTTTGACGAATTCAAACCACAGGCCAACAGCGAATCTCTGATGCGTGTTGTCGATGGTCTCAACCAGAGCGGGAAGGGGAAATTATGGTTTGCAGGACAGGGTATCCAGAAATCCTGGGAGATGAAGCGCGAAATGTTGTCGCCGGCATACACCACCAGACTGTCGGACCTGCCAGTGGCGA